>ERZ1292629.188-Hain-H43-01um-R1-188-length-64964-cov-21_pt3 | contig 32339 bp, 33 predicted proteins | sample MGYA00564399_ERZ1292629 | MGnify/ENA primary metagenome ERZ1292629 (study PRJEB36523, sample SAMEA6512636) | groundwater metagenome | collected 2019-01-08 | study: AquaDiva: Metagenomics assemblies of 32 groundwater samples
GACAACATTGTCATAATAATTATTTCAGGCAATGAAATTTTTGGCTGTTCATCCATATTCGGTGATTTTACTCCTTCTCCATCTCCAACAGCTGTTCCGGACTGGTGGTTATAACCCTGTCTTCAAAATACGAAGCGATAACCTTTATGGCCACATGCTTCAAACCCGCCAGAAAAATTCCTTCCCCCACTCTCGCTTCCAAAAGAATATTTTTTTCCGTTTCGCTCAAACTGAAGGTCTTGGCGACCATTTCGATGGTGGCAGGCGCTTGCTTCAATAAAAGCTGAAGAGAAGAATTGGTAATAATCGGATGGCCGTACTGGGAATTGATGAAGTCCTCAACGTTCTGCGTAATTGTTGTGACTCCAAGATAATATTTGCGGCATCTTTTGACTAAACCAAACAAAAATGAAGCGCTGTCCGGATATTTCATCATCCACCATGCCTCATCAATAATTAAAATCCTTTTTTTAAGTTCGGCTCTGACAAGATTCCAGATAAAATTCAAAACCGTATACATGGCGATTGGACGAAGTTCTTCTTCCAAATCACGGATTGAAAACACAACCAAACGATTACTGACGTCAACGTTTGTTTTTCTGTTGACGAAACCGTCGTAAGTGCCTTCGGTAAATTTGTAAAGCCGGGACGCCATATTTTTCCCGCCTTCCATGTTGTCCAGAACGGTCTGCAAATCCTTCAGAAGCGGCGCTTCCATTTTGGAAAAATCTTTGACATCCGCCGTGATGCCGCGCGAAGCGTAGGTCTCGGTTATGGCGCGGTCCAAAAGCGAATCCTCTTCGGACGTAACCTGCCCTCCCAACATAAGTTTCATCAACCCGGTAACGTTTAAAATATGCGACTTAAAAACATCTGACGGCTCCTCGCCTTTGGGCACGACGGGAATATCCAGAGGATTAATGGTTGTCTTTGAAGTTAAAGATATTTTAATCACACTGCCTCCGACGGAATCGGCCAATTTTTGATATTCGTTTTCAGGGTCAATCACCATAACATCAAGTCCCATCATAAGTGAACGCAAAATTTCCAATTTGGTGGCGTACGATTTACCGGCGCCGGATTTAGCGAACACGACTTGATTCGCGTTTTCCAACGAGAACCGGTCAAAAATAATCAAAGAATTGTTATGTTGGTTGATGCCGTAAAGAATCCCCTCGGTTGAAGTAAGGTCAACATTTACAAAAGGAAACAAAGACGAAGCCGGACCCGTGTTTAAAGGCGTATGAATTAAAAGTTTGTCATTGCAAATCGGAAGGGTTGAAATAAATCCGTCTAACTGCTGGAATACCGCCGGTTTTGCGTAAACCAGCTGGCTGTCTAAAATATTAATAACGCTTTCCTCTAATTTATTTAATTCTTCAATGGTCTCGGCGTAAACCGTGATGTAAACCCCAATGTCAAAAAGTTTTTCCTGCGCCTGCTGAAGCTGGTCCCTTAAATTTTCTATGTCCTGATAAGCGGTTTCCAAAACAGGATCCCTGACCAAACCTTTTTCTTCGCGCTCCGCCAACTGAGCTTCCACCTGTGTGACTTTTTTTCTTAGTTTTTTAAGCGCCGTAGACGTATCAACAGGGTGCATGAAAATCGCGATATCAATCAAATTAGGAAGATTAATAATGGAATTAAACCAGCCGCTTGAAAGATACCTGGGATAAGTAAACATAAAAATTGTTTTAACGTAGGCATTGCCCAAATGCAGAAAATTCGGGTTTACTTCCAGCGCCGCCGGAGAAATGATATTTTTAATATCTTCCTCTCCCGGAGTATAAGATTTTGGCAATTTGATTTTTTCCATGATAAATGACTTACGACTTACAACCAACGACTAACGACTTAATTTCTTTTTAAAGCCGCCAAGTTGATTTGAAATACTTACGACCATTTTATAAATATCGTCAAATTCTTTATTTTCAATAAATTTATTATCTTTTAAAACATCCATAGCGGCTAAAAGTTCGTTTAAAGAACCAAGTGAGATATCCAAAAACCTGTTTAATTCCTTATCTGATGTTTTCCCGCTTCCTTCAGCAATATTCAAAATAACGGAGAAAGCGCATCTGATTATCTGGCTACCTAATTCAAAACGAAATTCCTTCGGTAACTTTCTTACTATTTTTAAAACATAAGAAAATAACTTTTTTGAATCATTATATACTTCCCAATTTAAAAATCTGAATTTATCCATGTTGTGGGTCGTTAGTCGTAAGTCCTAAGTTATTTTAGCGATTACTCTTTGGCGATGCCGAGCTCTTTCTTTTCCACCGCTTGCGGATTATAAAGATTATAAAACAATTCAATCAGTTCTTCATTGTTTAAAGCAACCACTCTTAAACCAACGCCGGAAATACCGTTCATAACTTGGTCAGTCCTTTGATCAAGTTGGACGATTTTTTCTTCCAACGACTGGGCCTGTTGCTGATTTGTTTTCTTTTTACCGAAGAATGGGATATTTTCCAAAATTTTTGACGATCCTTCGGCAATATCGGCGGAATCATACGGCACGACCACAAAAAACGTTTTTTCCGTTATTGTATTAGCTTTAATAAACGAACGGATAAATTCAATATATTCGCCTATTTGCTCTTTTATCAAATCGTTTTTTTCCGTTTCCTGTTTAGCAATGAAATTCTGGAAATAATTTTCTATATTCAATCCTCTGGAATGAATCACGACTTGAGCCGAGAAATCTAAAGAATTTAAAAATGACTGATAAGCGCCGATGATGATATTTTGTTCCTCTTCGGATTTTAAAGCGAAATTAACGCCGCCCACCATCAAAATGCGGCGCAATCCGCCGCCTTTCAAAATAACGACGCCGTTTTTTATTTCTTCAACGTCAACGAATTGTTGGGTTGCCTGAGCTTCTTTATTGGGCATGGATATATTATACAATTAAAATCATCTTAACGACAATTTTTAATTTTTATTGAATTTTCAATTAAATGATTTATCTGTAATCCACTCTCCTTGCTGTTTCCTTTTCTCCCGTTATTTTCCGAAAAATTGCGATTGATTCTTTTTTTGGCTTAACTGTTATTACTTTTTCCCTTTTCGGTATGGGCGTTTTCCTGGTGGTTATTTCTGTCCAAAGTTTTTTAATTGACGGCAAGGTAAACGATTCTTTCAATTTTTTCCTTTCCGTTAAAACTTTTTCTTCTGAAATTTCAATAATTTGCGGTTTTATTTCCCTTTTCCAGAGATAAAGACGCGGATTCCAAAAATATCTGAAAGCCGAATAGACGATTTTAATCAGCGGCTGGCCGTTGTATTTAATAAAAGAAAAAGCGCTGGCGACAACGCTTAAAAAAACGGTTATAATAAGCCACAGCCAAAATTTAAGAATAAAAAAAGAAACAAAACTCAACGCGCCGGCCCCGGTCAAATATAATAATTGTTTTAATGTTAGCGGCCCGGCGATTTTGTCTTCGGTTTCTATAAATTGTGGAATTTGGAACTGCATATTACAAATTAAAAATAGAAAATGAAAAACTGAAAATTACAATTTAAAATCTAAAACTATTTTCTTCCTTTCATAGTTAATATACTCGAACCTAAAATATTTGAAATTTCATTTAATTCATTTAAAAACTTTTCAATATCTTTTTGATCTGCTCTTTTAGTATCGCGCAAAATGGCCAGCCAAAATTTTGATTCATTTGCAGATTTCAATGAATGATATAAAAAATTAATAAAATCTTTTTTGGAACTTGACGCCTGAGCTTCAATGTAATTGGCTCCAATACTACTGCCACTTCTAAATAATTGGTCGATTATGCGATTTGTAATTGAATCTTTTTGAAGAGAATCAAGGAACTTTATTAAATCAATTATCCATTGATAAATTCTTCTTTTAAATTCAATTTTAAACTTTTCCTTGTCGTTTTTCATTTTTCATTTTCAGTTTTTATTTTTTCCATAGTCCTCAAATCAAGCACTTCTTCTGAAACGGGAATTTCTTTCAAACCAATCTCGTGTTTTTCTCCATCGGTTGGCGGCATCGGTTTTGTTGCTTCCGCCTTCGCCAAGGCTTCGGCGGACAAGTCCGGCTGGATTTTAAGAGGCTGCGAAATTTCTTCTTTAAAATCAACTCGTTTAAATTTAAGCTCTTTTGGAATAACATCTTCAATTGGAGGAGCTGCTGGTTTAAGAATTTCTATTTTCGGCTCCTGCGGTTGAGGAATTTCAGCAGAAGATTTAATCGCAAGAATTTCTTCAGATTTTGTTTCCTCTTTTTTTTCTTTTTCTTCTGTTGTTGGTTGTTTGTCGTTAGTCGTTGGTTGTTCCCCGAACACTCCGCTGGCTTCAGGTTTAAATACTTCTTTGCCGAAAATATCCGCCGGAGCAATCGGGGTTCGTAAATCGCTGTAATGGACTACTCTCATTTTCGGCTTTTCGGTTTTAACCATTGACGGCTGTTCTGACTGAGTAATTTCTTTTTGCGAAACGCCCAATTCCACTTCCGCCGCAACCTGCGGCGTTTCTGCGGTTTTCTCGGCGGTACGCTTGAAAATACCCATTAGCCCGCCCAAAGAAACTTTGGCCGGAACAACGGTTTGAACTTTTTCTTCTTTATGGATTATCGCGGGCGCCTCTTCAAACAGCGCCTCGGGTCCGCTTGCCACAGCTCCTGCCTGCGCAGACAGGTCAACGGCAACGGGTTTCACAACTTCTTCTGGTTTTTCAATTTTAATCTCTGTCGGAGGAATAATTGACGGCTCAACGGTTATCGGCGAAGACAACGGAACTTCAACGCGTTTTATATCGGTAACCGCAGTCGGCGCCTGATAATTTTGTTCAATTTCGTTTTTAATCGGCGCCAAAATTTTCTTGTTGATTTCCACAATCAGCGATTGGGCAATGCGAGCATCAATTCCCAAATCTATAGAAATCTGTTTTTCAAAATCGTCAAAATGAATGAACCCTAAAATCACGTCGCCGACAAGCGTAGCTAAAATGGATTTTTTGTCGTCGCTTAAATGATGCGCATCGCCGATTTTCCAAAGCAAATTATCCGTGTCTTCGGAAAACAACGCTTCTTTTAAAACCTGCGGCAAAGAGTCATACCGGCTATATAATTGTTCTTTGGATATTTGAAGCATTTAAATAAATTTTATTTCTTTTCTTTTTTCTCATCTTTTTTAGGCGCTTCTTCTTTTTTCTCTTCTTTTTCCCCCTCTAATTCACCGAAAAATCTTTTTCCTTTGGCTTTTTTAAGCGCTTCCATGGCTTCAACTTTTTGTTCATCGGATAATTTCAAAACGCCGGTTTTATACCATTTGCTAAATTCTTCAATCTGCTCCGCTTTTTTCATAGCGGGAAATAATTTATATATCGCGCCAGGATTTGTTCCGGCAATTCCTCCGGCATGAGCATATCTTAATCTCTTTACTACATCATTACTTAATCCTAATTTATCAACGGCATCATCGGCGTATAATGTTTGCCCCTGCCAAGCTTTATAATCTTCCGGAGCTTTTAAGTTAGAATTAAATTCTTTAGCCGCAGCAAGCATCGTTTCTATATCGCCGCTATGAGCTGCTTTTAATGTTTTAGCGTCATACCCGGTTGCTTTCGTAACCGACTTGAAATCAAGTCCCTGCGTTTTAAATTCCTTTTCCATTGATTCCATTTTATCCGGGTTAGTCAAAAGTTGAGACATTGTTTTATCATTAAGCTTTTTATTTTTAGCCGCGTGTTCCAATAAAACATTTTTTCGGACTCCACGGGAAGCCAAAATTTCGTTATTAAGGCGGTCAGTTGTGTATCCTTTGGCTTCTTCGCGATATTGTTTTGTCGCTTCCGTTTCCGCCTTGGTCCCCAAAACGCCAAGTCCGCGGGCTGCCCATCTTACCGGCGCAATCCGCGAAGCAGCCATTCTAGTAGCTAATGTCCTGGTAGGCCCCGCTCCGGTAACTCGAGTGGCTCCACGCCAACCTACTCTTTGTGCCCCTCTTCCAACGCCTTTAGCGGCGCTCTGCGCCCAACCATAAAACGTAATAGAACCTTCAATGCCCATTTTTTGAGCCACAAAAAGCGAAGCCATCAAGAGTCCGACAGCCATAACCATCTGGCCGATTGCCTGAAGTAAAGGACCGCTAAAAGATCCTAAAGCGTCTTTCGTAAGAACAGATGATGAAAATAAACGAGCGGGATTATCGCCGGTCTTCTGTAAAGCGACAATAGAGAGATAAAGGAAAAAAGTGCATATTGGCGCGAAAAAAGTCCATTGCATAAATTTTCCCCACCATTGTTTATATAACCCCTGCGTTGCCGGAAATATCCACGCAACCAAAACCAAGGGCGAAAAAATAAGAAGCACGGATAAAACGACATAACGCGCCAAAAACATAATAAATATCGCGAATAAAACAACCGCGGCGATAATGGTAAAAATTATTATAAATAAGGTGCTAGCTATCGCTATTAATAACGCGGCGCCGAAAGACTCAAGCGGATTCGCTTTAAATGTTCCCGGGTCCACCTCTATTATTTTCTGGACATCAAAAACGCTGCCTAAAATTGTAGCCATATTAAGGGGACTCATGCCTGTTGATTTTCCAACAAAAAAATCGGTAACTATTCCGGCCGTGTCAATAAAAACTCCGGCGATAACCAAACTGAAATTAACCAAAAGCGCGGCAACTATTAAACGCCAGAGCGTTTTTTTCATTCCATACGACTCAATACGCAAAATTGTGGCAAAAGCGATGACAATTATCGCCAAAATAAGCGCTAAATCGGCAAAACCGAGAATAATATTCCACCCCGTGGACATAAAAGTATTTTGAGTTGTATCCAAAATCTTAGAATTGAGCTGAAGCGCAAAATTAACCAAAGCGCCGCCAAGATTAAAAATAACGCCGGCAATATAACCTAACACCACATTTATATAATAAAACGCCCCTCCGATAGCTTTACCGCTTATCCATTCAAAAAAATCCGCTTTTGCGGAAAAAGGCGCGATAAATAAAACGAACACTGCCAGAAAAACAAGATGTGTTTTTTTACTTCGCAAGAAATTAAAAATATTTATGTTTTTAAACTTCATATTAATTTATTCTAATCTAATCTACCCCTGTCATTGCATTGCTTTAATTTAGTATTTTGATTGTCTAAAGCGGTTTTGAAATTCGTTGTTTCCGCGCTGGCCGCGTCGCGAGCCGCGCCGGAATACATTGCTTCTAAATCTTCGCTAAAGCGGCTGGAAAACGCGTTAAAAGTCTGCGAGATTTGCATTTGCTGTTCAGTTGTATTATCGCGACTCAATATGAAATTTTTAACCTGCACAGCTTCGTCAATTTTAACTTGTAAGGCACCTATCTGAATCGGAAGTCGCCCCATCGAAAAGTCAATATCTCCTTCATATTGATTAAGCACTTCGGTATAATCCGCAGTTTCGGAAGATGAAAGACAATCAGTCGCGAGAATAGCTTTTATCACGACAATTAATTGCTTCGCGTAATCAAGAGTTTGTTCTTTTAACGACTTTATAGTCCGCATGTCATTAACCAATTTATTAATAGTGTCCACATAAAACTGCCTTTGCTGGTCAAGTTCAGTGGTAACCAAAGAATCATAATTAGTTGTATCAGCGCTCTGCGGTTCAATAATTCCCAATAAACCCGTTTCTTTCATAAATTTCTTGGTAAACGCATTGATACTCGCATTTACTATCGCGCCGGTCCACGATTGGATATTGGTTGCCCACTCGCCTTCGGCCCCCATCGCTTTAGCTACGGTTTTACCAACGGAGTCGCCGGGGGTCATTGTTTGGTATTTTAGACAAGCGGCGGCATGTTCTTTACAGTCAGCTGCAGTCTCTTCTCCTCCCCTGGAACATGAATCTATATACTGCTGGTCATACTGAACACATTGTTTGACTGACAAAAAGCCGCTGCCCGCGGCGGCTTCGTTTGAAGCCGCATTTTGTTCTTTTGCGATTCTCATGGTTAATTCATCATTGGCTATAACAAGCTGGCCATAAAAATTATTTTGCGGCTGCGAAGACGCGGCAAAAGCGGCCCAATTCCCCTGTTTAAAATCGTTATAAAAAACATTGATGTTTTTAACAACTTTATCCAAAGTACATTCAATTCTGACGGGGAATTTTTTAACCGGCAAAAGCGCGAATTTCATGGAAAATTTAAACGGGGCGCAAAGACCCGCTAAACCAATATCTGAAATCACTGTGTCAAATGCGATATCTTGCGCGACTCTAAGAAGTTGCTTCCAATCGCCGACAAATTTCGGTTTGCCTCCGCCTTGAATCCATTGAACTGTTTGATCAACAAAATAATCAATAAACTTTTTAGCGGCAGCATCCCTTAATGACTTTGCGGCGTCTTCTTTAATCCACCGTATAAAAGTTTGAGACCAGCCAGCTACGTCCTTAGCTGTATGAACGATATCTGAAACGGGCACAACCGCTTTCGCATATTGAAGCGGCAACAAAAATCCGGTGGCTATAAAACTAATCAGTAAAATTATTGAAACAAATTTTTTAAAATTATTTTGCGTGATATATCCCATAAAAAATAAATAAATTATTTATCATTACCCGCAGCCGCAAATTCCGGTCACCGGGTCAAAAATAGCCGCGGCAGGCGCCTGACAAACCGCATTAAGACAACCGCACGGCGCAGGCGGAGCCCCACAATAACAATAGCAGCAAGGCGCCCAAAGATTAACGCCGACAGCCGGAACAGGCGGTCCGGGTCTGAAACAAATGGGGCTTTGCGCCCGGGTTTTTTCTATAAAACCGCCCAAGAAATCGGCAATTTTCCCGAAAAAAACAAATTTATTTTGCGACGGGCATCCATTAAAGGAAACAGTTTTAAATTCGTTTTCCAAAAGGGACGGCCACACATTTGTCAAACCGTCGCGCAACCGAACATATTCATTGTTTGAAACGAGATTTTGATTCAAAAAATAATTCAGAGTTTTATCAAAAACATTAATTACATCATCCACTTTATCCAAAGAACCGATGTCGCCTTTTGAAATAAATCCTCCTTTTTCCATATATCCGACCAAAGATGAAACATAGTTTAAATACTGCGCTGGGAAAATTTTAAAAGCAGCTTTCTCTCTGATGGGCTTTGGCGTTTGCGGAGAAACAACGGCGGGCGAAGAATTAATCGCCGAGAAAAACGAGAAGGTTTTTTCTTTTAAAACATTTTTTTCTTTTTCCGATAATTTTTCTTTTTCTATCTGTCCGATAATTTCATTTTTCGCGAATTCTCTTTCTTCTTTTATTCCCGAAAAAATTTCAGTCCAATTAGGGTCTCCTTGAAAAATATCGCCAAGCGTTTGAGATTGAATAATCGGCGAAGATTCAATGTCTTCATTTTTTTCTTCATTTTTCCCAAACGGATTAAAAATCAAAGTTGCTAAAAAACTCAAAGCAAATAAGGAAGAAAAAAATATTTTTAAATAGAATTTTTTATTATCGCTCATAGTAATCCGACTTCTTTATATTTTTGAACAAACTGACTTTGAACATCGGCGGCGCTTTCAAAAAGCTGGGGAATGATTTGAGCCGCCGCGTATCCTTTGATTGGGTCTTTAGCGCACTCGGACACGCTCTGATAAATGACATTGGCTTTTTCAAAATGTTCAACGGCGCTTTTATGAAAATCAATCCAATCAGAAGGCGCGGCAAGCGCCAAATAATCATCGGTTAAATTTTTGTAAAGTTCCGCCAATTCGCCGTTAAGCGAAGAACCGGTTGAAAAACAGTCGCTACTAATGTCCGCGATTACTTGTTCCGCGGTTCTTATAAATTTTTTATCATTGAATCTTTTCGCCGTAATTTCTTCAATGCTTTTTAAATAAGCGATTTTGCTCGCCTTGGAATTATCAGCGGAAATTTTTATGTCGTCTTTTAAAGGAGAATAAAAATTTATCAAAGAAACATCGCTGATTGATTTTTTAATTGCTTCCTGGGTTTTCGGGTCAGTCGGGTCGGCATTAAAAGGATTGTTGTCGTTTGCGTCAAGCAGTTTCAATCCACCAAACAACGCTTTGGCGGATATTTCGGTGAGATTAGCGGAACCAAACTCAATTTTTTGATTATTCGCGCTTTTTTGAAAAAAATCAGATTCTTCCCCGTCTTTTACGGAATTAAAATTGTTTATCAATTGAAGTGGATTCTCAATCAACGGCTTATTTTGGGTTTGAACAACCCGCGCCTGACCATCTTTTTGTTCGGGCGTAAAAGAGTCAGTAATCACAAAATAAGCGGCAATAACGCCGACAACAATAATGAAAAAACCCGGCGCGAATTTATGAGGATTCATATGATTATTATAGTAATTATAATAATTTCACGCGCTTAAAACAATGGGGATAAGCCCATTATCCGCTTACCTATAATTGTCTTTAATGCGGTTGCGCGATATAATATTATCATAATGACAAATTTATCACGACGTCGTTTGCAATAGGAGAAAAAGTTGAAGGCGAAAACAGATGGTGGATTTCAACAAAGGGAAATTATGTTTGGGTTGGAGGCACCAAAGAAAAACCTTATTGATAAATTAATTCCGATAAATCCGTAATATTTTTAACATCCAAATCCTAAGGCCTGACTTAATTAACCAACGACAAATAACTCACAACCCATAATAAATCACAAAATATCGCTGAAGATTTTAGATAATTGAATCACCTGTTCCAAAGACAAATTTTGAGGCCTGTCAATCACATTAATTTTTAACGACTCCAATCTAACTTTTATAAGTTGTTGGTCGTTAGTCATAAGTCGTAAGTTATTAAAAATTGTTTTTCTCGGTTGTTTGAATAGAATTTTTATCAATTTATAGTATTTCCCCGCTTCTTTTGTTATTGGTTGTTGGTTATTAGTTGTTAGTTTAATAATGGCAGAATCAACTTCGGGAACGGGATTAAAATCCTTTTTGGAAATATAATCAATAATTTCCGGCTTTGCCCAGAATTGGACGCTTGCGGCAAGCAAATTCATCCCACACATAGAACATTTTCTATGCGTGGGATTCATTTTCGACGAATGAGCGCAAATACGCTCCGCCACTTCTTTTTGTACAGTTAAAACAATTAATTCGGGTTTATTTTCAAGCTCCCCGATAATCCTTAATAAATGACCTGTTATGTAATAAGGAATGTTGCCGACGAGCTTATAGTCGTTAGTCGTAAGTCGTAAGTTGTAAGTTAATTGCGGCAGCAATTTAAGCGCGTCTCCGATAATAAGCGTTTTATTATTTTGAAATTGGAAATTGGAAATTGATTGAAAATTGCCTGCCCGACTGAACGGCATCAGTCGTTCGGGCGGGAAAATTGGAAATTGGAAATTTTTGCTTAATTCTTGAGCAAGTAATTTGTCCTTTTCAATCGCAATTATTCTTAATTCATCATTCTTCCCGCCCGAGGCGGATTCGCCTTTGGCGGAAATTCTTAATTCTTCCGTAAGTTCTCCGTGACCCGGCCCGATTTCAATAACCGTATCGTTGTTTTTTAATTCCAAAGCGTCAACGATTTCCTTAATTTTATCTTTGTTTATTAAAAAATTTTGCCCTAAATAATTTCTCATAAAAAATAAAAAATATTTACTTATAGCACTTCGCTTGCGATAGCAGATAAAGTGCTATAAACTAATTAAATGAATTTAAAATCTCCTCGTTGTCAATTTCACCAACTGTAATTAAATTAACATAATCCCTTAATGATTTTTTAAAAATTTCTCTGAATAAATCTTCGCTTAGCGGGAATTTCCCAATAAAAACGCTTTTTTGCAACGACTTATATTCCAAACCATAAAGCTGATTTCTTAGCCATTCTCTTTCTTTTTTAGATTTCTCCGGAATATCAAACATTACTATTCTCCATTTCCCATCCCATTTTTTAAATTGATTGTTTTTAATTCTTTTAAAATATTTTAAACCAATGGATGTTAATTGAAAACCGTTATTTTTCTTTTTAATTAATCCTTTTTTATTAAGACGCCATAACGCTGTATGCAAACTGTTTTCCCGCAACCTTTTAATTTCTTTGTAGTATTGTTGCACGCTGCCTAAATTTCCGCCTATTTTAGCCGCTTTACCCACTGTTAAACGCGATGGACCTTCTAATATTCCCCCTAAAATTTTAAAAACTCCTTCACCTAAACACATAATTATCGCCAAACTACTTGCGCCAACTTTAAATGGTAAATCATTGATTAAAATTTTTATTTTTTTATCCATTTTATTTTTCTTTCATTCTATAGCACTTCATCTGCTATCGCAGATGAAGTGCTATATATAATATTACCATATACGATAAAAAATAAGTCAGAGCTTAAATCTAATTTAATTCAATATATCTTTCTTCGTCGTCCAAGCTTTTTTGTCCGGAAAATTCCACCAATTCAGGAGAAATCTCATAAAGAAATCTAGACGGCAACCCGTAAAAATTCAAATATAAATAATTTTTGGCGCGTGTCATCGCGACATACATCAATCTTCTTTCTTCCTCGATTTCCGAATCGCTGAACAAAGACATTTGATGCGGCAGAAGGCCTTCGTTAGCCCCTGTCACAAAAACCGCGTCAAATTCCAATCCCTTCGCCATATGAATAGTCATTAAACTCACAAACTGGCCGTGATATTTATTGATATCCCGTTTTCTAATATTGTCGGTGGATTGCAATAAGGTTATTTTTTCCACCAAATCGTCCAATTTTTTAAATTCCGCGGCATATTCTATTAAGGCGTTAATGTTTTCAATACGTTCCAAATGATTGGCAAAATTATTTTTCAAATAATCAAAATAATCGGCGGATTTCAAGATGTAGCCGATAAGCTCAATCGGATTCAATTCCAAGGCCTTTTGAGGCAATTCAGTTTTCATCTTTTCATAAATTTTTTTATTGAAATTTTTTTCCAATCTTTCCAAACTCACCGTATCCTTCGGATTAAACCCGTAACGCAAGGACGCGACTATATCTCTGATTTCTTTTCTGTCATAAAATCTTATGCCGCCGAAAATAAGATACGGCATTTCCTTTTCAATCAACGATTGTTCAACAGCCCGAGATTGCGCGTTGGTGCGGTATAAAATCACGATTGATTTTTTTTCATCGGGAGTAATAAATTCTTTTATTTTCTCGGTAATCCAATCCGCTTCGTAATCCGCGTTATTATGTTCTATTATTTTCACCAAATCCCCTTCCGGATTTTGCGTCCACAAACTTTTCAGCTTTTGGAATTTATTGTTGGCGATTACCGAAGAAGCCGATTTTATGATGTTTGAAGTGGACCTGTAATTTTCTTCAAGTTTTACGACTTTTGCGTCTTTCCAATCATTTTCAAAATTCAAAAAATTTCTGAAATCCGAACCGCGGAACTTAAAAATTGACTGCTGGTCGTCGCCCACCACGCTGATATTTCTGTGTTTTTGCGCCAAAAATTTTACAAAGTAATATTGCGAAGTATTAGTGTCTTGATATTCGTCAACCAATACGTATTTAAACTGATTCTGATATTTATCAAGAACTTTCGGAAATTTCTGGAAAATTTTCACCGGCTTTTCTATTAAATCGTCAAAATCAAACGCGTTATTCTTGGCGAGCGCATTTTCATATTCGCCGAATAATTCCGATATTTTTGGGTCGCCGATATCTTCAATATCAAGCAATTCATCTTTGATTTTTGAAAATTCTTTTATCAATGATACGGCGCTTAATTTTTTCTTGTTTTTTTCCGGAAAATTATCATTTTTTATTATTTTGGAAATAAGCGACTTTGAATCGTCATTGTCAAAAATAGTGAAAGTCGGCGTTCTCCCCATCAGATGGCCATCTTTTCTTAAAATTCTGGCGCCTAAAGAATGGAAGGTTCCTATAAATAATTTTTCAAACGTTTTTTTATCGGAATCGCCCAATATTTTTTCAGCCCTTTCTTTCATTTCATTGGCCGCTTTATTCGTAAAAGTAATGGCGATTATGTTTTCTGGAGCGATTCCATTGGCCAATAAATTTGCCAATCTATTGGTAAGCGTCCGGGTCTTGCCGGAACCGGCTCCGGCGACAATTAAAAGCGGACCGTCAATATGATTGACAGCTTTTAATTGCTTTTCGTTTAAATTCTGAAAATCCATTTTTAAACTATACCAAATAAAAAAATAAAAAGTAGGCAAAAGCCTACCTCATTATCATTTTTAATCAATGCAGTTTTCTATGCCGGGACAATCTCTGAAACATTCTTTAAGTTCATTGCCTATGGGACATAATTTTTTTTACTAACATCAAGTGGCAATCTCTCCTGTTCTTCATTTCCAGCCGAATATTTTTCTACGATTACTTCCGTAATTTTAGCCATTATTTGCCGCACTACTTCCGCTGGATAATTACAACCTGCAAATTTTTGAATAAAATATTTACTTATAAAATCAACTATTGCCATTTCATCAACTTTTTCACCTTCGTAATCAACAATTCCGTTATCTGACATGAAATTCACCTCGCTTATTTTTAATTTTAAAGCTTCTGAAATCTTTATACGTCAAAACAATATAAAAATCAATTTTATATTTTAAGATTCCCTAATTCTATATTGGAACGCCTCCGCCAAATGTTTTTGCCCGACTTTTTCAGATTCTTCCAAATCGGCGATGGTGCGGGCGGTTTTCAAAATTCTGTAATAACCGCGGGCGGAGATAAACGATTTTTCCAAAATATTTTTCAGGAAATTCTGGCTTTCGTCATCCAAATCAATTACTTCATCAACCATTTTTGAAGTTATCTCGGAATTCAAATAAATTTTTTGTTCCGCCGGCTGGCGGATTTTTTTAAATCTTTCTTCTTGAATTTTCCTGGCGTTAATTACTCTCGCTCTAATTTGTTCCGTAATATTTTCTTCTTTCCCTTTTCTCAATTCCTCAATTTTTACCCGCGGAACGCTCAACTGTAAATCAATTCTATCCAATAAAGGACCGGAAATTTTCTTTTGGTATCTGAAAACCTCGTGGGCGCTGCAACGGCAAACCTTTTCGTTGTCTCCGAAATATCCGCACGGACACGGATTCATCGCGGCAACCAAAGTAAAACGCGCGGGAAAATTTAAAATGCTTTTCGCCCTGGAAACGCAAATAGTTCCGCTTTCAAGCGGCTGACGCAATGATTCCAATAAATCGCGCCGGAATTCCGGGATTTCGTCCAGAAACAAAATTCCCCTGTGGGCCAAACTTATTTCTCCGGGTTTGGGATTCGCTCCGCCGCCAACAACGGAAACCGCCGACGCCGTGTGATGCGGCGCCCTGAAAGGTCTGGCAATAATAAATGAATTTTCTTTCAAAACGCCGGAACTACTGTAAATTTGCGTAACCTCAATTGATTCATCCACTGAAAGCGGAGGTAGAATTGAAACTAACGCCTGCGCAAGCATGGTTTTGCCGGCGCCCGGAGAGCCAACCATTATCAGATTATGGCCGCCCGCAGCCGCTATGATTAAAGCCCTTTTGGCGTTTTCCTGGCCTTTTATTTCCGAAATATCAACACCGCTTTGCAATTGAAAATTAAGCTCAGTTTTCTTTTGCGGCGCGAGCAATTCCTTTTCTTCTAAATGATTTATCAGTTCGTTTAAATTTGAAACTGGAATGACTTTTATTCCGGAAATAATGGCGGCTTCAACGGCATTTTGTTTCGGAACAAAAATAGATTCAAACCCGAGATTTTTTGCCAAACGGCTTGTCGCCAAAACGCCGCTCACCGGCCTTAAATTCCCTTCCAAAGAAAGTTCTCCGACAAAAATTTTCTTAGCCGCGTCAAATTCTTTTATTTGTTTCGTCGCTAAAAGATACCCCACGGCAATAGCCAAATCATATTGAGAGCCCGTCTTTTTAACGTCAGCGGGAGCCAAATTCACCGTAATCCGCCTGTTTTCGCGATTAGGCGGCTTGATGTTGGAATTTTTCAAAGCCGCGTTAACCCTTTCTTTCGCTTCGTTAAGCGCTTTATCCGCCAGACCCACTATATTAAAAGAATGAAGACCGACGTTTATATCGGTCTCCACTTCTATAAGTTTCGCGTCAATACCCTCCAATTCCGCGGAATAAACTCTTGAAAAATTCATGGCATTTATTGAGCTGCAAATTATTATTTTTCTTTTTTCTTATCCGTCTGGCACAATCGCGATTCCGGGCTGGCTTCAAGAACTTCCAAGGAAATTTCCTTGCCGCATTTCTCACAAACTCCATACGTTCCTTTTTCCATTTTATTCAAAGCAAATTCGATGTCAGCTAAGCGTTCCTTAAAAGTCTGCATTATAGATAACTGATTGCCATACGCCTGGCTTTCATCCGTTTCTTCGTCAGACGCGTCCACGTCGCTTCCAAAATCGGGAACGGTTTTCAACTCCTTGACTTCTTTTTCAAGTATTGCCTTTTCCTCTTCTAATTTATCTTTTAATTTTTTAATATCTTCTTTGTTAATCATTTTATTATTACTTCAAAATTAGCGGAAATATCACATAGTAGCCCAAAAATCCCAAGGCAACAGCGCCGATTAAAATCCCTAAAATTATCAAAATTGTTTTGCCGACTCCCGTCTTTGCTCCAGCCATTTCTTTGGCTAATAAATTTTCTCCGGGAGTAAAAATCGCCTTTTCCGGACCCTGATATCCAGAAATTTGAGCCCCTTGTTCCGGCCGCGCCGTTTCCGGTTGAGGAGGGGTGTAAGCCGGCTTCATTTCTGCGCCGGGAATTTCTCCGCCTGTTTCCTGAAAAGATTTAACGTCGCTTTCCATTGAACGCACCTCAATTTCCAAAGGCGGCGGCGCCGGAATATTTTTTTGTTGCGGCTGTTGCGGTTGATTCGGAACCGTTTGGTTATCCATATAACAATAAAATTATAACATAATTGCTAAAATCTATAGTAGCCCTAAGGAGAATCGAACTCCTGTTGCCGGGATGAAAACCCGACGTCCTAACCACTAGACGATAGGGCCGTATTGAATATTTAATTTAACAGAGTAATTTGATTTTTTCAACTTATCAGCCAATACTTAATACTATGTTATTGCGTTTTTTTGAGATGTTGCCCGGATTATTATCCTGGGGAACGCTTTTATCAATAATTATTTTGTCATGGCAATTCCCGTCCGGAGTCGCTATTTTTATAATCCTTTTTGACATCTATTGGCTGCTTAAAACCGTTTATTTTTCGCTGCACCTGCGGATAACTTTCAAAAAAATGAAAGAGAACGTCAATATAAACTGGCTTAATAAATTAACTTACGACTTACGACTTACGACTTACGACTGGGAAAATATTTACCACTTAATAATTCTGCCGATGTATAATGAGCCGTATGAAGTGATTAAAGAGACATTTGAAGCGCTGACAAAAACGAATTATCCCAAAGAAAAATTTATCGTTATTTTAGCTACCGAAGAACGAATCGGCGAAGCGGCTCAAAAAACGGCAAAAAAAATAGAACAACAATTCGGCTCAAAATTTTTCAAATTTTTGATAACGACGCACCCGGAAAATCTACCCGGCGAAATTCCCGGAAAAGGTTCAAACCAAACATGGGCCGCTAAAGAAGCAAAACATTTGATTATTGACCCGCTAAAAATCCCTTATGAAAACATATTGGTTTCCGTTTTTGACGTTGACACGCAAGTGCTTCCCGAATATTTTGGGATACTCGCTTATTATTTTTTAACAACCGAACATCCCCAGCGTTCCAGCTACCAGCCGGTACCTCTATTTACCAACAACATTTATCAGGCGCCGGCTTTGGCGCGAGTCATCGCCTTTTCGTCAACATTCTGGCACATGATACAACAGGCGCGGCCGCATCGCCTCACGACTTTTTCATCTCACTCAATGCCTTTTAAAGCGCTGGTTGAAATCGGTTTTTGGAACAAAGACATCGTTTCAGAGGACTCAAGAATTTTTTGGCAATGCTACACGCATTACAACGGCGACTGGCGTGTGGTGCCGATAAACTATCCCGTTTCAATGGATGCCAATGTGGCGCCAACTTTCTGGCAAACGATGATAAACCTCTATAAACAACAACGCAGATGGGGGTGGGGCTGTGAAAACATTCCATATCTTATTAAAAAATTCCGCCAAAACAAAAAAATTCCTTTTTCAAAAAAATTATATTGGACGTTTAATTATATTGAGGGATTTCATTCCTGGGCCACAAACGCTTTGATTATTTTTACCCTCGGATGGCTTCCCGTGCTTATCGGCGGAATCGCTTTCAAATTTTCAATTTTATCTTACAATCTCCCGAAGATAACGCGATGGGTAATGAATTTTACGATGCTTGGTTTGGTTTCTTCGGCGATTTTAAGTATGGCTTTACTTCCGCCGAAACCCAAAAATTTCAGAAAAATAGATTATTTTTGGTATATAATTCAATGGCTTTTGATGCCTTTTACAATTATTATTTTTGGAGCGATTTCTGCTCTTGAAGCGCAAACACGGCTAATGCTCGGCGGAAAATTCCGTCTGGGATTTTGGGTAACGCCGAAACACAGAAAGTAAGGTGTAATTAGTAATTAGTAATTAGTAATTTTTTACTAGTATACTATACTAGTTGCTATCTTTAAAGATAGCAAAATTTTATTCTAATTTCTTATGTCTTAAGTCTTATGACTTACGTCTCATTTAAAATTATTCCATATGTATCTGCTGCTGAAAATCTTTTAACTTCTTCAATAATTGCGGATAATTTTTCAAATTAGGATCTTTTTGAATAATGAGCACCGCGGCTTCGCGCGCTTCTTTGACTATTTCAGGATTTTGCAAAGACCTCATCGCCAAATCAGGAATACCGGTCTGTAGTTGGCCCAAAAATTCTCCGGGTCCGCGGAATTCCAAGTCCTTTTCAGCCAGTTCAAAACCGCTTTTGGCGTTAATCAAAGAACGAAGCCGTTTTAAAACATTTTGTGATTTCAATTCAGTAAATAAAAAACAAAACGACTGATGTTCTCCCCTGCCGACTCTTCCCCTAAATTGATAAAGTTGCGCCAAACCAAACCGCTCCGAACTTTCAATTATCATTATTGTCGCATTCGGAATATCCACACCGACTTCAATCACAGAAGTGGAGACTAAAATATCCGTCTTTCCGTCTTTAAAGTCCTTCATAATTTGCTCTTTTTCTTTCGCTTTCATTTTTCCGTGAAGCATTCCAACTTTTAAATCAGGAAAAACTTTTTTTGACAATTTTTCATATTCGTCTTTAACATTTTTCACATCATCCCACATGCCCCACAAATTATTTTTATTTTCTTTCGTTGCTGGCTGCATGTCATCAATTGTCAGTTCTATTCTGGGACAAATCACAAAAACCTGCCTTCCCTTTTTTACTTGGCCCCTGATAAAAGCGTAGGCCTTATCGCGATTTTCAGTGGAAACTATTTTAGTAATAATTTCTTTTCTTCCTTTCGGAAGCTCATCAATTATGGACAAATCCAAATCTCCAAAAACCGTAAGCGATAATGTCCTTGGAATAGGCGTAGCCGACATACTTAAAAAATGCGGCATTTCACCGCCATTTCCCGAAACAAGCCGCGCCCTTTGCCTTACGCCGAATCTGTGTTGTTCATCAATAACCACGAATCCCAAATCTCCAAACTTAATGCTTTTCTGAATTAAAGAATGCGTGCCAAAAATTATTTTTATTTCTCCGGTTTGTATTTTTTTTATTAACTCCGGCTTTTTAACATCGGTTTCCAAACCATCGCCATAAAAAACTTTCGCCCCTGATGATGTAATCAATCCAATACCGTTGTTAAAATCACTGAAAAAAAATTTAAATGTTTGGTAGTGTTGATTTGTTAAAATCTCCGTCGGCGCCATAAACGCAGCTTGCTTGCCCTGAGTCCCGTCGAAGGGTTTGGCCACAGCCAATGCGGCAATAACCGCGACAATTGTTTTTCCGGAACCGACATCTCCCTGAAGCAAGCGGTTCATGGGCCGCGGTTTTTCCAGATCTTTTAAAATTTCCCATAAAGATTTTTTCTGGGAAACAGTCAATTCAAAAGGAATTTTTTCAAGCAGTTTTTTAATATAATCCAAATCAATTTTAAAAGCATGGGCCTTTTCCATCGCTAATCTTAATTTTTCTTTTAAATTCATAATCTGCAAATAAAACAAATCCTCAAAAGCAAATCTTTCCCTCGCCAATCTCGTTTCTTTTATATCATCGGGAAAATGAATTTTATAAAGCGCTTCGTCAATTCCTAAAATTTTATATTTATCTAAAATTTCTTTCGGCAAGGATTCTTCAACCGGCTCCAGTTCATCCAAAATCGGCTTTATCAAATATCTGAACGCCTTTGATGTAAACCCTCTTGTTTCCGGATAAATCGGCACCAATCTTGCCGTATGCTTGGTTTCTTTTTGTTCGCTTTCAATAATTGCCTGATTGATAAATTCGTGGGTCGGATGCGACAAACACAAACTGCCGTTTTTGGCGGCGACGACTTTACCGGACAAGCTCACCAATCTTCCTTTTTTCAAAACCGCAAGTAAAAACCTTTGGTTAAACCAAATTGCCTTGATACTACCGGTTTCATCGCTTATTTTAGCCTCTATAATAAACATCCCGCGCTTCCAACTCTTGCGCGGTTTTATATCTTCAATAACGCCTTGCACGGTAACTTCCTGTCCGACTTGCAAATCAATTATTTTTAAAACTTCGGAAAAATCCTCATAACGAAACGGAAAATGCCGCAGTAAATCCCTAACTGTTTTGATTTTAAAATGCTCAAGTTTTGTTAAAAATTTCGGGCCGATGCCTTTTATTTCATAAAGCGGCTGTTCCAGATAAATCATAATTAAATTATAGAAACTAATCGGCTAAAACAAAAATGCGTCTTATTTTTTTGATATAAATCGCAATTTAAATTATAATAAAAATTAGAAAAAACTTTAAAAACTAAAAAGGAAGGAGTGATTAAAATGAAAGAAAAAAAGAATTTTATGGATGTTTGTTCTTATGATATTGCTGAAAATCCGAATTCATCTGAAAAAATTCTTTGCTGTCACAAAATAGGCAGAGAAATATCTGAAACCGTTCTTAAAAAACAGCATCTGATTGACATTGATGAAACGTTGCGCCAGGAAATAGAAAAATTTCTGGAAAACGAATCTGAAGAAATACGGCTCTGCGTGAATAACAACGGCGGCTACAAGATTGTTTCGGACAAGCAGTGCGCAGCGGCCCATATTTTTGAGGTTACTACTGAAATGTTTTACAGCGACAAGAAAATCTGGCCTTGGCATTAAAAATCCTCCGACATTATGTCGGAGGATTTTTTGTTTGTGTCCCCACGAGGAATGTGTCCCTGGGTTTTAAACGTGCTCGTCCCGCTTCGGCGGGTCTGCGCTCGTTAAACCCTTCAATTCCTGACGCAAGCCAAGTAGTTGGCTTGCTTGTTGACACACTTCGTGTGTCCCCACGAGGAATTGAACCTCGATCTCAGCCTTCGCAGGGCTACGCTCTATCCGTTGAGCTACGGGGACTTATTAAAAATTAAAAAACTTTTCCAAAAAGTCAACCAGCGACAATGCAATTTCCTGTTTTTCAACAAACTTTAAAAGCCGTTGTTCTATTTTTTTTTCATCATCGCGGAAAATAAAAATTTTGGTATACGGCGAAAATTTTGATTTCATTCTCAAAATCAATTCTTTATATTCTTCGTCAACAGGATGAATGTCAAAAGAGTGTATATCAGAAAAAGGATAAAATTTGCTGTCGCCGATGGCAACACCTGTATCGTCTATTTTAAACCCCCATAATTTCGGAAATCTATTTGAAAAATAAAGCAGAACCAATTCCGCGATAAAAATAAAAACCGCGAATAAAAAATTCTTTTGCCATAATGACAAAGCTATTAAAACAATGGAAATAATTAAGCTAAGCCAATACCAAAAAACGCTTTTCGGATTGTATTCATATTCCGGCGCTTCCCAACTAATTATTTCTTCAACAACTTCTTCTTTTTCCAAGCGCTTTGTGTGCATATATTTTATTATATATAAGATACGATTTTCTTGGCGGAGGGTAGAGGACTCGAACCTCTAAGGGCTTTCACCCGCCGCTTTTCAAGAGCGGTGCCATACCATTAGGCGAACCCTCCATAAATTAATTGCTATTTAACCACTACTGATCCAACTATTCTCTAAATAATGTTTTTCTACATGACAATTCGGACAGATTAATTCCAGATTTTCCAATTCATTATTTTCTCTATTTCTATTTTTATGATGCACTTGCAAAATTTCAATTCTACTATACCCGCATCTTTCACAACTTTTGCCTCTCTGATCCAATAATCTAATTTTTATACTCCGCTGGCTTTTAACCTTATCTCTCGGTCTGTTAATTTTATATTGAATGCCAACCCTATGTCTATTCGCACAGCTCCTACTGCAAGTTTTTTTATTTAACCTTGCTAAAATTGGATTTTTACAAACTGCGCAAAAAATTTCTTTCCTGCACCCAATACCATAACAAACCGTACTGCAAAAAACCCGTTTATTATTTCTTTCTATCTGACTGGGTCTTCTATAAATAAATTTACCACAAACCAAGCATTTAGCATTTGGATTTCGCTTATAATTCTCACTCATTCATCCAGTATACCACACGTTCATTCATTTCCTTCAACCGCTCACGCACGCTTCCGTGTGGACCTAAAGGGAATCGAACCCTTATCTCCCGGATGCAAACCGGGTGCTCTGCCACTAAGCTATAGGCCCGTAAATAGGTGGACCTGGCGGGACTCGAACCCGCGGTCTTTAGTATGCCATACTAACGCTTTTCCTCTAAGCTACAGGCCCATTTTTATAAACACTTTCAACAATTTTTTTTAATTCATTAAAAATATCCGCTGAAAAATAATCTATCCTGCAAACACCCTTATATTCCGGTTTTTTGGAAATTTTACCTATTGTCCTAGAATCTATTCTAGTCTTATAAAATTGCTTTGTGGGTATTTTTGTTATAGTGTGCCAAAATTTTTCCAATTTCTTTACATTTTGATCTGCTCTTAATTGCACAGTGCAACGGAATTTACTCTCTTCAATTTTATAACAATATCTTAACAAACTAAGAAATAAGGTTATAATTTCTGGATCTGAATTTCCAAACATTAATGAACCTTTTTTAGTCTTTGATCCTTCGCCTAAATATAACATTGATAAAGCAATTTTTGCAATATTTTTATCACAAATCAATATTCCTAGATGATTTACCCTTTTTGCAACAGAATCTAAATATTTCTGCCTTCTTATTTTGTTGATTTTAAGCGCAGCGATTTGTCCTTTTTTTATATTTCTTAATACAATTTTATTTATTCTTTCTTTTTGTCTGTCTGAAAGATCAATATTTTTAAACCAATAAGATAGCGTTCCTTGGGGAATATTTATTCCTAAAATATTATTAATTTCTGAAAAAGTTTTACCTTTTTTCCTCAATGCTATGGCTTTTTCTCTTAATTCCTTTTTCATATAATAATTGTACCATAGAGCAATTCAATGTGCAATAAAATTGACTCCGTAAAGCTTGAAATTCAACTAATAAAACTATAAACTAATAACTATATTATGCCCTCGTAGTTCAACGGATAGAACAGATCCGTCCTAAGGATAAAATGGGAGTTCAATTCTTCCCGAGGGCACAAAAAGGAGGGTTCGCATAGTGGTCTAGTGCGCCTCACTCGAAATGAGGTTGGGGAGAAATCCCCTCACAGGTTCAAATCCTGTACCCTCCGCTTTCACCCGACGTAGCCTTGGCGAAGTCGGGCTACGCCGGGTTTCAGCGGACGCAGTCCGCCCAGTTTTAAAATTATCCACATTTACATTTTGTTTTTCTTTATTTTAGATTTATAATTAAAACATGACTACTGATAAAACCGAGCTTAAAAAACAAGCGCTTGAATTTCTTAAAAATAAAGAAGTAGCCGTTATTTCAACTCTTTCGGAAAATAACGAACCGAGTGTGGCAACAATCTTATTCAGTGTTGATGATGATTTTAATTTTTATTTCATAACGCGGAGACAAACTAGAAAGTTTAAAAACCTTCAGATAAATAAAACTATCGCAATCGTTGTGGGAACGGAACTTGAACCGGGAACGATACAAATGCAAGGCGAAGTCCAACTTTTAAAAGGAAATGAAGTGGAAAACTTTATTGGAGAAATGTCAAAAAACAAAAAAGATTTACTAAATCTTTATTCCGGCCCGTTTCTTTCGATTTCCGGAATTGATTTTGCGATTTTCAAAGTAAAAATAAATTGGATGAGATACCTACGATTGGACTTGGAAGAAATGAAAGAAGAATACCATCAAATAATACCCGAGGAATAAAATTCCGTAGCCCTAAGGAGAATTGAACTCCTGTTTGGTGGATGAGAACCACCTGTCCTAGCCACTAGACGATAGGGCCTATAGCGCTTTTATTTTTATCACATCTTCTTAATTTCGTCCACGACTTTATCCAATCCTATCGCCCGAGACGCTTTTATTAAAACTAAATCTCCTTTTTTGACGATTTCTTGAATTTTAGACAAACATTCGTCAACGGTATCAAAAGAAAAAATATTAGATGGCGACATTCCGCTCATTCCGGCTTTTTCCGCAATAAATTTTCCTCTTGGCCCGACAGTCACTAAAATATCGGCAATTTCCGCGACCATTTTCCCGATGCTTTCGTGCGCTTCAATGGAATATTTTCCCAATTCAAGCATGTCGCCTAAAACGGCAATTTTTCTTTCCGCTTGCAAATCTTTCAACGTTGCCAAGGCCTCTTTTACCGAAAGCGGCGAAGCGTTATAACTGTCATCTATAATCCAAGAATTTTTAACTCCTTGAAACAAGTTCATTCTGTGTTTTTCCGGAATGTAATGCCGTTCAATAAGTTCGGCTATCTCAACCAAATTAAGATTATAAATTATGCCGACAGCGAAAGCGGCGGTAATACTATAGGCCTGGGCTCTGCCAAAAACGTTTTTTATCGCCACGGGAATAACGCTGCCTTGATATTCTATTTTAAAAGAAATGCCCTCCGGCCTTTTACTGACGCCGGGTTCAGCCGAATCATCAACGGAACGATTTTCAAAATTAAAAATTCTCACATCCGCGCCCTCATTAAATCCAAAAGTAATCGTTTGCTGTTTGATTTTTTCTTTAAGGTTCATAACCGCTTCGTCGTCAAAATTAAGAACCGCCCAACCGCCTCCGGGCAAAGCGTCAATAAGTTTGAATTTTTCTTTAGCCACCTCTTCCGGATTCTGATAAAATTCCACGTGAACCGGCACCTGGCCGATGGCGGTAATCACGCCGATGTTAGGTCGCGCAATTTTAAGCAGTTTTTTAATGTCGCCCGGTCTGTCCGCTCCGAATTCTAAAATCAAAACATTGGGATATTCGTATTTTCGTCCAAAGATTATTTTTCCTGCTGCGATTAAAATCACATTAATCCAAAAAATAAATTTTTGAAAACGCTTGGTTCCGGACGGCTGGCCGTGGCTAACCAAACCAAGCGATTTTTCTTTCCAGTCAACGATTACAGTTAAAGGCAGTCCTAATTCGTTATTAAAATTGCCACGGGAACGCCTAACCTTCCACTGACCTTGATTATTGGATTTTAACGATTCAGAATTGGCCAAAACGGCATAAATTGTCTCTTTAGCGGATGTCTTTCCGACACTGCCGGTAACCGCGATTATATTCGGCTGAAATTTTTTCACAATCGCCCGGGCCAGAAAAGCCAAAATTGATTTTAAAATTTTAATCATTTTCAAAATTAGTTCTTAGTTATTAGTTAAATTATCCGGTGGTATATTATAGTAATTCAAAATAAATTCCGCCAGTTCCTTGAAAGCGGGCACAATTGTTTGTCCGGCCAAAGGCGCGTTTTTCGGCTTATCTATCCTTATTAACACGGAAAATTTCGGGTCAAACGCGGGAGCGAATCCGACGTAAGTATTGATAACCTGTTCGGTATAGCCGCCATTTTTAAAATCTGGGATAAGAGCAGTTGCGGTCTTACCGGCAATGTTGTAATTGGGAATATCCGCTATCACGTTTTTTCTGACGGCGGAAACCATCATCTGCGCGACTTTTTTGGAAGTGTCTTGGGATATCACTCTTCTCACAATTTCCGGTTTGTCATCGTTTAATATGAGCGGCTTCATCAACAAACCGTTGTTGGCAATCGCCGAGATCGCGGAAATCAGTTGAATCGGCGTAACAGAAAAACCATGGCCGTAAGAAGCGACCGCGTAATCAATATCCCTGCCGTTTTTAAGATTATTCAAACTGCCTTTCAATTCTCCGGGTAAATTTATTGAAGTTTTTTCGCCAAAACCGAAATTTAAAAGATACTTGTAAAAAGTTTTATGGCCGGTTTGTTTTTCGGCAAAAACCGCTCCGGTGTTAAGAGATTTTTCAATAACATTTAACATTGTCTGCTTGCCGTGCGCTTTGCCATCCCAATTTTCAATTGTTCTTCCGTTGATAGTAACTGAACCGTAATCAGTATAAGTCGTCTCGGATGTTATATTACCACTGTCAAAGGCTGCGGCCATTGTAAATATTTTAGAAGCGGAGCCGGACTCATAAACCTCCTGGACGTTTGGATTTAAAAAATTTTTGATGTCGGACTTTGAATAATTATTCGGGTTAAAATCGGGGAAGCCGCCCATCGCCAAAATTTTTCCCGAACGCGGCTCTTGAACGATAACCATTCCCGCTTCGGCGCCCCACTGGTCAATGGTCTTTTTTAAGACCTCCTCGGCTTCGGCCTGGATATTTCTGTCAATAGTCAAAGTTAAATCCTTGCCGTCGGAAGCGTTAATAATTTTGTCGCCCTTAGTTTCTCCGCTCTTTCCGCTCAAATCCTTTTCAAAAAACGCTTCAATTCCGTAACGTCCTTTTTCAAATGTTTCTTTGGGGTCGGACGAATCCGCGGGACTGACAAATCCCAAAACATGACTGGCTAAAAAATTATTCGGATAATAACGGCTCGTTTGATTTTTTATATAAATGCCTTTGATATTTAAATTTTTTACTACTTCAACTTGATTGTCGCTCGCTTTAAAAACCAAAAGTTCATACAAATCTTTGGGTTTATTCAATTTTTTCTCCAATTCTGAAACCAATTCCCCGATTATTGGGGTCAAAGCGGATACCGCTTCTTTAACGTCCTCAATTTCTTTGGGCACCGCGTAAATTAAAGGAAATTCCTTATTTAAAACCGCGGGCGCAGGAGTGTTGTTTTTGTCAATAAAATAAATACTGCCTCTATTTGGCTTTAAAAAATCGCTCTGCTGACTTTTCGCTTTACTGACATAAACGGAATTTTTATTAATTTGAACATTATAAAGATTATAAACAAGAAACAAATAACTTGTTCCGATGCCTAAAATTACTGTTATAAAGCGCCATTTTTTCATCTTTAAAATGAAATTCTATAAATTATTATTGGCTGTCAGCTGTTTATCCGTTGTTTTTACGTATTCGGGATTTTTTTCAATGGTCAAAAAATTCTTTTCAATAATATCTTTGAATTTTTCTTGACTGGCGATTAAATCCAAAGCAGTTTTAAGTTCCGCGTTTTTAATTTCGGCCGCGCCGAGGTTATTTTTTATTTTTGAAATTTCATGGATGGCGTTTACGTTTTGGTTGTAAAGAAAAATTCCCGACACCGCGAAAACAACCAACACGCCGATTAGCACCGGAATTAAAAATGTAAGTTTGTTTCTATTTTGATTGTCGTTGATTATGGTCACAGTAAGCATTAAACCATTAAAACAATAAAACATTAAAACAAATTTTATGCTCTATTACTTTTATGATTTTGTATTTTATGTTGTTTTGTTTTTGTGCTTTTATGATTTTATGATTATTATTGCCCTTAACTTTGCAGAGCGGCTTCGCGGGTTTGAAATGATTTCTTCTTTTGAAGCGACCACCGGCTTTTTGGTTAAAATTTCCCCTTTACCTTCTTTTTCCATTTGTTTGAAATAATTTTTTACGATTCTATCCTCCAATGAGTGAAATGAAATTATTACGACTCTGCCGTTTGGTCTGATAATTTCCGGCAAATTTTTTAAAATTGTTTCCAGATTTTCCAATTCTTTATTCACATATATCCTTAATGCCTGGAAAACTCTGGTAGCGGGGTTGATTCTTCCTTTTTCATATCCTTTCCCAACCGCCATTTTTACCACTTCAACTAATCTGCCCGTTGTCATAATTCTCTCTTTTCTTCTCTCTTCAACGATTTTTTTGGCAATTTGTCTGGACATTCTTTCTTCTCCGTATATATAGAAAATATCGGCCAATTCTTTCTCGCTGTAGCTATTAACAATCTCTGCAACTGTTTGTATCCGCTCCCCACTTTTCACTTTTCCCTTTTCACTTTCAACTTCCCCAATGTCATATCTCATATCAAGCGGCTCGTCTTTTAAAAAACTGAATCCCCTGCCCGACTTTTCCAACTCTTCTGTTGAAAATCCTAAATCAATAATTAATCCGTCGGCTTTGAGTAAATTTTTTTCCTTTAAAATTTTCGGCAAATCCGCGTAATTTCCATAAACCAAAACAATTTTCCCCTTCTTAATTTTCAATCCTTCATCCTTAATTCTCATTTCCAATTTTTCTATCGCGGTTTTATTCCAATCAATTCCCAATAGCGTTCCGCCCGGCTCAATCTTTTTTAAAATTTCCGCGGCATGGCCGCCCGCTCCGACAGTTCCGTCAATTATGAATTTACCCGGCTTCAGGCCCAATATTTCAATCGCTTCTTTTAAAAGAACTGGAACGTGCGTCATATGCCTAATTCCGATAATTTTTCAGCTATTTCATCTGACGCCGATTCTGTTTTTTCTTTGTATTGCTTCCACGCTTCGCTATTCCAAATTTCAATTCTATTGTAAAGTCCGGCAACTGTAATTTCTTTTTTTAAATTCGCGTAATCTCTCAAATAATCGGGAATTAAAATTCTTCCCTGTTTGTCCAATTCAACATCCATGGCGCCTGCGAGCATAAGCCGAACGAACGCGCGCGAATTCGCCTGCGCCAAAGGCAATGCGACGAGTTTCTGCGCAAGTGTTTCCCACTCCTTGACGCTGAAAACAAAAAGACAATAATCCAGCCCTCTAGTTATAATGGCGCCGCTTGTCAACTTGTCACGAAATTTTATCGGCATCGCCATTCTGCCTTTAATATCTAAATTGTGAGTGAATTCTCCGATGAACATGCTTTTAATAATTTTTAATTTAGAATTTTAAATTTAAAATGAATTGCTGACTTATCCCCAGAATCGCTCTCTATCCCCATAGTTATCCACATTTCCCCACTTTTATTTCATTTTGAGCCACAAACGCTTTTAAGTCAAACGCTAAAAATAGTTTCTGCCCTAACAAAAAAACCCGCATTTTATGCGGGTTTTTAAAATTTTTTCTAAAATTTATCCACAAGTTGTTCATCTCACATATAATTACTTATGTGTGGGGTTCACCTATATTATTTTAGTGGGCGTTACTGGATTCGAACCAGTGACCTTTGCAATGTGAATGCAACGCTCTAACCAACTGAGCTAAACGCCCAATCTAACTTACAACCAACAACTTATAATTAATAACTAAATAATATCACCCAAAAATAAAATAGCCAAATATTTGGCTATTTTATTTTGTCGTTAGTTATTACTGAAGTTCCACCACTGCGCCGACTGCTTCCAATTTTTTCTTAATTTCTTCCGCTTCTTCTTTCTTTAATCCTTCTTTTACCGGCTTTGGAGCTCCTTCAACCAAGTCCTTGGATTCTTTCAAACCTAAGCCGGTAATTTCCTTAAGCATTTTAATGACATTAATTTTTTGTTCTCCTCCGGATTTCAAAACGACGTTAAACGAAGTTTTTTCCTCCACAGCCGCGTCAGCTACGGCGGTCGAGGCCGGCATAGCCGCGGACACGCCAAATTTTTCTTCCAGCGCTTTTATCAAATCCGCCAATTCAACAACGGTCATTAATTCAACTTTTTCAATTATATCTTTAAATTTTTCCATATTTTTATGAATTTAATTATTTTACTTCAGCTAATTTTTGCGACCTTTTATCCAACACGTTCATAAACATCTTCACGGGCATTGAAAGCATACCGACAAGCTGCGCCAATAAAATTTCCCTGGAAGGCAATTGACCGATTCTTTTGACCATCGCTTCGTCTAAAAAATTCTTATTAACTAAATCGTATGCTCCAAGAATTTTAAAACCCTTTTTTTCTTTGTCTTTATAAAACTTATAGATTGGGCCGGCCACTTCCGAAATATCTTTTGAGAAAAAAATTGTCGCTAATTGCTCGTCAAACTGTTCCGGATTAAAATCAACTTTTTCTTTTTCCAAAGCCACGCGAAGCAATTTTTTCTTGATGACCTTGGTTTTGGCGCCAAAATCCTTCAGCGACCTTCTCAAAACTTTCATATCTTCCACGCCCGTGCCCGTAAAGTCAACAAAAAAAAGATTTCTACTTTCATCTATGAGTTTTTGGGCCTCACCTATCGCCTGTTTTTTCTGTTCTTTTGTCTTCATGTTGTTAACTCACAACTCATAACATATAACTTATAACTTTTTTAATAATTTTTAGTTGTTGGTTTTTAGTTATCAGTTATCAGTTATTAGTTATTTCCCGACCTTTCATAATTTCCCTCCCTCACCCTTTATAAATCGCGAAGCTATTATATTTCATGCAAGTTTATTAAATAATCTAAAAATTTTAAACATTCAGACTATTTTTATAAAACCCAACGCTTCGGACAAATATTAATTTATAAAGAGTGAGGGATAAAAAAACTGCGTCGCCGCAGTTGAAATTCAAAAAGCTAAAAAGCCCTTGATTTTCCTCAACAGGTCTTATTTTTACGCCTGTAGTCTGCGGAAAATTATTTTTTAATAATAGCAAATATAAAAAATAAGTCAAACCTAAAATATAAAAACCCGTCATACTAATGAGTATGACGGGTTTAATTTTATTCTTCAACAATTTTTGAGATTGTCTCATAAACCTCATAATCGCCAAATTTCTTATCGTGCCAAAACCCAGAAGCGCTTGCCAATGCTTCGAGAAATTGAGGGTCGCTTGGCCTTTGATTTATCTGATACAACTCCGTCACATTTCTTCCTTTTTCATCTTTAATCTCCCTACATTTTCTTATTCCGAATGGTATTGCCTGAACCGCGCGATAATTGATCTCTTTCTGTAATTTCCGCGCTTCTTCCCGATCTTTTGATTCAACAACAACCTTGCCGTCCTGGACATAAATGTCGGCCACAATTTTTTTGATTTTTCTGCCGAACCATCCTTTTTTAATTCCGACGAGTTTGATTTTTTTCATAGATTTTCTCTAAAAAAATCCCGCGCTAAAATTAGCGCGGGGTAAATTTTATTCCTCCACCACTTTTGAGGCAACAGGAAGTATATCCCAGTCATCATATTCTCTATGAAGTAGAACTTCGCAAGCAACAATGGCTCTTAGAAACTCTGTATCATTAACATTTTGAAAATAACCAGGTTCTTCCCGGGAAGGAGCTATACGGAATCCACGGCCGTAAGCCCCTTTCTCAATATCAGCAAGAAGCTCTTTTCCAATCTTTTCATTAATGGCTTTCACTTTTACCTTGCCATTTTCAACCCAAACCTCAGCGATAATCTTTTCTCTTCTGCCAAACCATCCTTTTTTAAATGCTTTTATTTTGAGTATTTTCATAATATTTCCCTTTCAAGTTTTTTCTGAAAATCTTTAATGAAATTGTACTTTGCTTCGCTTTTGTTTTCAAGTTTATAAGGAGTAGTGCGAAACCAAGCAAAACTTTCACAAAAATCTTCTTCAACACTTCTTATCGCATAACTGCTCACAAAATTTCTGTCTTCGCTATTTTCGTACAATCCTTGCCACACTTGTCTATCTCTAATAGTAAGATGCCTTTCAAATATTAGATGGCTGACTTCGTGAATAATTGTTCTTTTTATATCATCTTCTAGAGATAGGTCATGCTTGAAAATTTTAATTACTTTTTTTCTTGTCTTAACATCTATTTCTATTCCGCCCAAAATCAGGTTGCCCCATTTTCCCATTCCTTCTTGATTAATATATTCAATTGAACCAATGTCATTAAAAACAACTTGTGGCAATTTATCTAAAAGCTCTTCTGTCTCGTCATTCGTCATAATGCCGCTAAATCCGAAATTATTTATCCGGGTTTTACGCATTGCGCCGGCTTGTTTGTAACTACTATCGGCTTGAATTTGTAAATCATTGGCCTTTTTGCGCA
>ERZ1292629.169-Hain-H43-01um-R1-169-length-67216-cov-9_pt1 | contig 32336 bp, 29 predicted proteins | sample MGYA00564399_ERZ1292629 | MGnify/ENA primary metagenome ERZ1292629 (study PRJEB36523, sample SAMEA6512636) | groundwater metagenome | collected 2019-01-08 | study: AquaDiva: Metagenomics assemblies of 32 groundwater samples
TGGATTTTAGATACGAAACAAGCCGATTTTTTGGCGACATCCGATAATTTTTCTCAAATCAAGTCGTTTGTCCAAAAAATCGGAACGAACCCCTTGGTTCGGGACAAATCCGCCCTTTTTGAATTCCCCCCGCCGAGCCAATTCGCCGCGAAGCGGCGAGAAGAATTGTCGCGCGCCGTGCGCCCATCACGGCGCGCGTCCGCTCTTTCAAATCGCGAAGTATCAATTTGCGGAGGAGGTGGGATTTGAACCCACGGACGGTTTTAAAGCCGTCACAGGTTAGCAACCTGTTCGTTTGAACCGCTCACGCACTCCTCCTGAGGCCTCAATCACATTACCCTAAACGTGCATATCTATTCAAGTGCTCATGCCAGATTTTCCTTGTATTCGCAGCATTTTTCTGATACCTTTGTAACACAATGGTGAGTGCAAAAATACAGTCAAATAAAAATCAGCGCTCGCCGATCGTGGTCATAGTGGGCCACGTGGATCACGGCAAAACGACGCTATTGGATTACATTCGTAAAACAAACGTCGCTTCTCGCGAGATCGGTGGGATAACGCAGGCAGTTGGAGCGTATGAAATTACTCACGCCGATCGCCGAATGACTTTCATCGACACGCCAGGCCACGAAGCGTTTTCGACAATGCGTGCGAGAGGAGCGCAAGTTGCAGACCTCGCCGTACTTATTGTTGCGGCAGACGAAGGCGTAAAGCCGCAAACGAAAGAAGCGCTCAAAACTATACTCGATTCGAAAACACCGTTTATTGTTGCGATAAATAAAATCGACAAAACTGATGGCAACATAGAACGCGCGAAAAATGATCTGGCAGCGGCAGGCGTGTATCTCGAAGGGCAGGGCGGACAAGTAAGCTTTCACGGAATTTCGGCCAAAACAGGCGAGGGCGTTGATGAATTTCTAGATTTAATGCTCCTTGCGGCAGATATGGAAAACTTGTCATATGATCCGGCAGCGCCCTCGTCCGGATATATTTTGGAAGTTCATCATGATCCGCGACGCGGATCGGAAGTGACAGCCATAGTAAAAGACGGCATTCTCAAGAAAGGAGAGTTGATATATACCAAAACCGCCAAAGGGAAGGTGCGGATGCTCGAAAACTTTTTGGGGAACGCGGTTGATTCGCTTTTCCCATCCGCGCCTGCGCTTATTATAGGCTTCGAGAAACTGCCACAGGTTGGAGAGATTTTTTCAAGCCAAAATATTCCGCAGGAAGAGCAGGTGAAAAAGGGATTCTCGAAACCTACCGCGAGAGAAGGCCTCCAAAAAAAAGATGAATCAACGCTTAATCTTTTATTAAAAGCTACGGATGCCGGTTCGCTAGAGGCGCTCGCGCAGGTTATAAGCGGCATCAATTCAAAAGGTAAAAAAATCTCCATTCTTGCCAAAACGGTTGGCGATATTACGGACGGAGACATGAAAGATGCCATCGCAACGAATTCAGTCATTATCGGTTTCAAAAACAAAATCGAACGAGCGGCGAAAACCCACGCCGACGCTCAAGAAGTGAAGGTGATAACCTCCGACATTGTCTACGATCTTCAAAAAGCAGTCGAAGAATTTTTGACATCATTTTTGAAGCCAGCGGCGCTGGGGGAACTCGAAATACTCGCTGTATTTAACCAGAAAAAGCAGGAGAAGCAGATAGTTGGCGGAAAAGTTATTACCGGCGTGATACGGGGAAAAACTTTATTTGAAGTAATGCGAAAAAATCCTACAGGCGAAGAGAGACTGGATGTCGTTGGAAAGGTATTAAGTTTGCGCGATAAAAAGTCCGATATAGATCAGGCCGAATCAGGCAAAGAGATCGGCCTTCTAGTAAATTTCCCTGGCGAGATAAAGGTTGGAGACAGGTTGATAGTAATGAAATAAAGTTGATATGTTCAATTTGCGGAACTTTATTGTCTGGATTGGATTCTTTTGAAAATTGGAAAATTGACATTTAAAATTAGCAAAATGAAACACCGGCCAGAGCGAGTTCAAAAACTAATTCGCGAAGAGTTGAGCAAAATTATTCTGAAAGAACTTGAGTTTAATGGCGCGCTCGCGACGATTACGGAGGTAGAAGTTGATAAGAAACTTGGACTTGCGCGAGTGATGATGAGTGTATTGCCCGTTTCAAAAGAAGCCAAAGCATTTTCAATCGCCCAAAAAGCCGAGGGAAACTTGCAGCATCTTCTTATGAAAAAGATAAATATCAAACCGATGCCGAGGATTCGCTTTGAACTAGACCGCGGCCCGCGGCATGCCGCAGACGTAGAAAAAATACTCCTCGACAAAATTCCCGCGGACATGTAAGTTTGGAGTCTCAGATAAAGCGGGGATTGAAAGATTGCCTCTTAATAAATAGAATAGAAGCACGGCTTGTTTTAAACTTGCTGAAAGGCCAGGTGGCGAAGTGGCTAACGCGGCGGTCTGCAAAACCGCTATACAGGGGTCCGATTCCCCTCCTGGCCTCAAAACCTAGTCGTTGATAGTTGGCGACTAGGGGATTAGTCTGCCCGGGTGGCGGAATGGTATACGCGCAACACTTAAAATGTTGTCCTGCTAACGCGGGATGTGGGTCCGACTCCCACCCCGGGCACCAAGACAAAACTAGATAGCTTTTTGAGAGTCAAATCGTGGGCGGTGCTTTGCGCCGTCCGTTTGTATCCACCGAAAAAACCGTTGAGTTCCTTTCTGGTGCCTCCGAGAGGATTTGAACCTCTAACCCTTGCGGGACATGGTCCTAAGCCATGCGCGTATGCCAATTCCGCCACGGAGGCACTGCATCTTCAGCGTACGCAAAAGAACTATAATTGTCATCTCCGCGGAAGCGGGGATCCAGACTTTAGAAGGTCCTGGATTCCCGATCAAGTCGGGAATGACATTAAGAATGTCACTTTATAAATTCAACAATCTTTTTAAGAACCGCCGGTTCATGTTCCGCGAGGTCAGCGAGAATTTTCCGATCAATTAGTACGTTTTTAGTTTTTAGTGCGGAAATAAATTTGCTGTAGCTCATTCCTTCGTTGCGCACCGCCGCGTTGATTTTCACGTTCCATAGCTGCCGAAATACGCGTTTTCTTTCTTTTCTGCCGCGGAACATCCGCGTGAGCCCGTGAAGAAGCGCTTCTTTTGCGGCGCGCTCTTTATTTTTACGGCCCCACCTGAATCCCTTGGTGAGCTTCAATACTTTTTCTCTTCGCTTATGTGCGTTAACTCCGCTTTTTACTCTGGGCATTGTAGTGAAATAAGTTAAAAGTTAAATCTCAAATCTCAGAACTTTTGACTTTTGATATTCTACTTTTGAGTTAATTTTAGTAGCTTACAATTTTTTTCATAGGATAATCAATTGATCGCCCTTGCCGTTTGTGCCTGATGTTCTTCTGTGTGCTTCGGACACGGAAATGATCTGTGCCCATCGGACGACGGACCATTTTTCCATTCTTCGTGAACCGTATTCGCTTTGTTACGCTATTTTTCATTATATTTTCTTTCTTCAATTAAAAAATGGCCATCTGACCAACGCAGGCAGTGTACACAATAACAAACCGTCTTGCAAGTCTGCATCCGATTTACCACAGCCCCAGAAAGCCGTCAGCGGAAGCCGGTGGATGAACCCAGCACCGCTTTTGTTTTATAAAAGTGGTGCTGGGTGAATGAGTATGGCTTTCTGCAGGCTGGATTCCGCTCCACGGAATCCAGCCTGCCAATAAGCAAGAGGCCACGGCTGCGCTTCGACATGGCTCAGTGTGGTGAACTGCGTTGAACCATAAGGCCGTGGAGCTTCACTTTTTCGACACGAGCATAAACATTCCTCTTCCGCCGAACTTCGGATCGCTGATGCGTTTGTGCTCTGCGGTTATCATCGCGGCGAACTCCTCAATTTTTTTCCGCGCCCAGTCTTTGTTGTATTTTTCCCGTCCGCGTAGTCGCATATTAATTTCAACCTGATTTCCCTCCAAGATAAATTTATCCGCCTGTTTCGCTTTTATCAAAAGATCATTTACCGCGGCGCGCGCGCTGATTTGCACATGCTTCAAGCCACTGCCCTTCTGAGCAAGACGATCCTTTTTCAGCTGTTTAACCCGCTCGTAACGGTATTTGTCAAAACTCATAAGCCGTGCCACGGGGGGAGTTGCAGTGGAAACGATTTCAATGAGATCGATTCCAAGATCGGGCTTTGTGAGCGCAAGCGCGTCCTCGCGCTTCATGACGCCGAGGCTTTTCCCCGTTTCATCAATCACGCGGAGCTCAGGCGCGATTATTTTCGAGTTTATTCGTGGTGTAATTATGGGTTTCTAAAACAAGTTTTTTACAAGGACGTAAAGTTGATGATAGAGAAGATGTAGATCTATGTCAAAGTTTTGGCACGCCGAGTGGCTATACTTTAAGTTTTAATTGTGGATTTTTAAATTCGTGCCAATTTCAAAAGCGTCTGGATATATCCCGCCGTCTGTAGCGGTTACACTATATTTGCCATCTTTATTATATTTTTTGCTTTCAAGTTTAACACTGAATTTGAATGTTTGAGTCGCGGGGTCGCATGCATAAGTATATGCGAGTCCGGAGCGTGCGTCATTTATTGGGTCTTTGGGTAATTCCTCTAAAGGCGAACCAGAGCTTATTTCCGTGAAGTCCATTGGAAGCCAGCCAGTGCCGTCCATGTTGAGTTTGCCGGCGTTCGCTCCTTGTTTCCATCCAGCGGGAACTGGAGCATTTGGCGCTGATGCATATATTGTTTTTGCTGTACAAAGCTTCGGGTTAGACACGTCGGCGGCGTATAGAGAAACCAACGCCTTTAATGTGCTGAGGTTGCTTATGCGTTGCGTATCCCGGGCTTCTTTAAGTATTTCTATGTCATCAAGGGGATTTCTCGCAGTGGTATTCAAAGACGGCTTGTTTCGAGGGACGTTAAGTTTTGAAAGCGCATCCTGCGCGGAGATATAATCTTTCGGTTCATCAACTGTAACAGGCTTATTGATATCGGTGATTTCACTGGTGCCGGCGAGGCGCAGTTGTGTTTTCGATTCTGTAGTCGGGAGAAAGCGGAGACCGTAAAGCCACTTTACCGGAAATCCGGCTGTTGTTTCGATCCATGTTTCTAGCTGCATATTAGCATTAAGGCGGTCCATGATTCCCTGAAAATCTTCTCCTGCGAGGTAATCAGAAACTTTTTGGTCGAATTTTAGAGGCGTCATGCCGAGCGGCGCGTCGCCAGAAAATTCGGTTACAATTCTTCGATAAATTATCGGAATCTTGTCTCCTTGAATTTTGATTGCGTAGTGGAAAACTTTGACCTCACCGAGTGTTTCTATATTCGGCGTTTCTTCAAACCATAAAACCCTTTCTTCTTGAATAATCTGAAGGATGAATCGCGCAATTTTTTGTGTTTGATCCGTGAGTTCTTTTCTCTTGGCATCATCGGGAAGTTGTTGTGAGGCAATGCCTGGAACTCTAAGTCCCATTACTTGCAGTTGTTTTATATCGTCTTGAGTTATTTTAATCCACTTGTTTGTAATCGTAGAAAAATTCGGTATATTCCCTATCGCGGCAAAAATCATTGGAAGTTGAAGATCGTGGAGTTGAACATAATACACATCGCCTTTTTTCAGAAATTCAAAATCCGTTTTTCCGGACATGCTTACGGCTTGTACGTCTATGGAAATTCTAAAGCGTCCGTCGCCGTTCAAAGGCGCATTTTTATCCCAAGCGCCAGAAGCGTGTATGGCGAAATCTATTTGATAAGAATCCAGCGCGCCCATCGTCATCGGCGACACTCGTCCATTCGATTCTTTGGAAACATCAACTATGGGAATGGCATCGGAATCTTTCGCTTCAGACTTTACGGAGAGATCGAAAGCGTATGACCTTGATTGAATTTCTTGCGATTTAGTGAATACGTTTTCAAAAAGTTTTTCAGGATCGGGGCCAGGGGTTAGTGCGCTCAAAAAAGGTATTTGGATTATTCCCGCATACTGTGCTGCCGCAACGCCGCCGATAGCAAGCACAAGAATCCCTACTATAATCCCAAGCGCAACGCCTTTTCTGGATTTTTGTGGTTCGGGATTGATCGTCCGCTGGGAAATGGCTTGCATTGGGCCGCGAGGGTTCACGCTTGGCTGCTCCGCTCCGCTTTGCATCTTGGCAGATTCAGATTGTTGCGCTTGCGGTGTTTGCTTATCACTTTGAGACGCCGTTTGATTTGCGACTGGCGAGGTGACGGGCGAAGGTTGCCCGTTCTTAACGGATGCAAGCGCGTTCATCACATCATCAGGTTTCCATCCTGCATTAATGAGCGTTGCGGTAATAACCTCTTCTGTTTTCCCAGCCGCCAGCGAGTCTTTTATATACCGGAGAACGGCGTCAGTGATCATTCCTAAGATTATAACGTAGCGGACAAAAACAAAAAACCAGCACAAAAAGAAATTCCCACTTATGTGGGAATTTCTTTTTGTGGAGATGAGTGGACATCATTGGAACTCGAGGAATACTTGCAAAAACTCCCACAGCGGAGGCTTTGCTTTTTAGGGAGTATGAGCGTAGTTTAAAACTTAGCTTTGCGGATTATTTACGTTCCTCAAAGCCGAACATTAACAATCTAACCAACGGAAAGAAAGATGAATGCAATGATATTCTCGAAATTACCCGAGCTACGTATTACGGTGAACTCCCGATGTGAACGTGCCTGTTTCTTTTGCCGTCCTTCTGGAGAGGCGGTAGAAACAAAAGCAGGAATAGAACTGGACGTTGAGACCGTACTAAGAGTCGTGAAAATTTGTGAGGGTTTTGGAATTTCCTACGTCAAGCTTACTGGCGGAGATCCTGCGTTATGGTCGCCACTCGCCGAGTGCGTGCAGAAAATCAAAGAGCAGACATCCTGTCGTGTTGAAGTCATTTCTCGCCATCCAAAGATTGCGGGTTTCGCGCGACAACTTGCCCAAGCACGCGTGGACATGTTGAATATCAGTGTTGATACTCTCGACCCGGATCTGCATAGGAAAATCACCGGGGTAAACGACCTCGGTGGTATTCTTGAGGCATTGAAAATTTATGCTGGCATGGGCGTACCGTGCAAAGTCAATGTCGTGGTGTTAAAGGGCGTTAACGATCACGAAATAAATTCCCTAATTTCATTTTGTGAATCTGCTGGGGTTAAAATCGTTAAGTTGCTTGATCTCATGACGGACATCGAGGATGGGACAGAGACTTTCGTTCAGAGGATGCGCTTGCTCGGATTTGATTCTCTTCGCGAGCTTTATCTGCCACTGCAAAATATCGCGGAGAATCTCAGGAGAAGAGCAATCAATGAGCGCCGATTCCAGCAGCCGGGAGGACTTGGTAATCCCATGCTCGGTTTCACAATGAAATCTGGATTGGAGGTCGTGATTAAAGATCATCATGCTGGGGCATGGTATGGATCAATCTGCAGAGGATGCAAGCATTATCCCTGCAGTTCGGCACTTATGGCCTTGAGGCTTACGGCCGATGCTCGTTTGCAATACTGCTTGTTCCGGGAAGATCTATGTATCGACACAAAATTGGTTGAACCTCAAAGACTTACTGATGTCATTGCTAGCGCATTGCGGGTGTATGATGAAGCCGTCTTCCATCAAGGTCCCGAGTGACCAAATCGTTCGCACAAAAGCCCTGCTCTTGCTAATTATGATAGAGTGGGGCTTCTTTTTTGATTTGAGTAACTGCTTTTTGAATAACGTCTTTCATCGCTTCAATCAGGCGAAAAGAATTTAAACTATTTTCATCGTTGATATTCCACCATATATATTTCGAATGCTCAGATGAAAGCTTGACGTGATTATTTACTGGCTCTACTAAAAAATTAAATTGTCTAACGTTTTTCCCATCAGGAGATATGGCATCGAAAGAACCGATATAATCGGACATTTTGAGTACTTCAAGTCCAGTTTCTTCGTGAAATTCTCTTTTTGCCCCGGCTAGTATATTTTCTCCTTGATCGAGTTTACCGCCTGGGATCTCGAAATAGCCGGGCAAAAAATCATCCTGATCAGAACGCTGTATAAGCAATATCTTTTTGTCTAGCTCGGCCACTACTCCAATGAGTATTCTTCCAACTTTGTCTGCTTCAGCTTTTTGTTCCAGCTCTTTCGCAAGTTGTTCTATTTCTAAATTCATATGATTTTATTTAACTTATCAAGGAAATTCTTTTAGTCCGAATTCTTTACATATAATTGGGAAAGCGATCTGAGCTTGGCGAGTTGCCTCTTCCTTGTTTCTATCCAAAATAGCGTTACGGCAATAAATCCAAGCTTCAGGCACCCCTGGAGGAAGTAATAATCTATTATCCCAAAAACGATCATTATCGTCGTCGACAATCTTTCTTGCATTCTGGAAGTCGGGATCTTTCCGATCTAAATGGAGCATGATCTTTTTAAATTCTGGATAGATCCACACACATGCGTCAACTTCTCGCTCTGCAATATATTCGTTCCGCCTGGTCTTCCTTCGCAATCGACTGTCAATAAACTGACCGACGATGCTACCAGCAATTCCGAGTATCGCACCTAGAGTTATCAGAAAAATTTCCATTTACATTGTTTGTTTTCTTTTTGTGGAGATGGGCGGTAATGAGCCGCCGTGTAAAGATGAAATCGTTGAACCTTCTACGAGCGTAGTCTAACGAGGTTAGGCTGAAAGATTCTATATTTAGCCCCGTGCGTAGAATCGTCGGCATGGAGCGAGTCTCCTTGTATAAGACCGGACTTAGCCTAAGAGACCCAAGCTAGCCGATCCCTGCTTACGCGTACCCATTCGATAAACTCAGGGTAAGCTGAGCCTGTCGAAGCTTAAGCGAAAGCAGGAGCTGTAACTCGATTAGAGTTGGCAGTTAAAATTTTGTCCCGTTTACGGCGGAACCATCGGCTCGCCAGCTCAAGACACATCTTTATCGAATCAATACATCCCCATATTTATAACAACAATGTACTTACTTACAGCAGAGATTATAGCATGCAGTCGTAAAAGATCAAATCAGCGGCTACCGCACTTATTTTTCTTTTTCATCATGATGCTGGATAATTTTCATATGATCCCGCGAGATGCGATAACATTGCCAATAAATCTGGATACGTTTTGTTTTGTCGAGCGGGAGAAGGTAGGTGGCACAATCCAAAAAAATAGATGCGGTTTTTCCATCAAAAATTTCATATTGGGAAATACGTCGGTGATCGTAATGTTGTATCACTTCAAACTCTCCCAAAAAAATTCAAAGAGTGAGAGCAGACTATCCGCGACGCTTTTGCTCCGGACGTAAATATCACACTCACTATTCTTCAAGACGGAATATCTACGCAGGCATGCTTATCTGCCAAAGTGCCTCAAAATAATTTCGGTGTCCTTGTGCAATGTCTGCACTCTCAATTATGAGGCCAAATGTTTCTTTCTTTGAAGAGAGATAAATAACTTTATTGTCGTACACGTACGTAGTTAATGGGAAAATCATGCCAGGCGGGGAGTGCCGAAATTCTCGTAGATCTTTCTCGCGCGAGGGATAGACATGCGGGATATCCCTTTCTGGCGACCGAATCACGCGCAATCGGATCCCTTTTTTAACTCTTCGCTCAACAATGCGGTCAACGTAGGGGCGTCCCAGCACTTCCCAAATATCCTGCACCGAGAAAATTCCAAAAAGTTTTCCCTCTGTGCATGTAAGTGTGTCTTCGTATACCGTTCGATATCCTTCGAGTCCTGGATAATAAAGAATGCGTGGTTTGTGCTCGGTTGTTGCGTGAAGCGATTCTAGCTGTGGGATAACTTTTTTGAGTGCTTCTTGTTTCTCCGCAAAAAACTTTTCGAGAATAGACGGCGACTCTGCAATAAACATTTTTTTCTTGCCAACGGTAGAGACAGCAAGAAGCCCCTTGGCGATCAAGGTTTCGACGGCGTCATAGGCATTTGTTCTCTGGATTTTTGCGTCCTTCGCGATAGTTTGTACGTTCGAAGCGCCCAGTTTCAAAGCGGAAAGATATACTTTCGCCTGTTTGCCGGAAAGGCCGTATTCAATAAGAAAATCCTCAAGGGCGCCTATATTGTATAGCTTCTCCATACAAATAATGTATCAAATAAGCTAATAAATATCAAGTATTTATATTTTTTCGTCTAAAATTATACAAAATTTGTATTTTTATCATTGACACTATCGAGAGATAGGAATAGATTCACTATATGAATATGAATGAGATCACAGCAAAATGTCAGAACTGCAAAGCATCATTTATTATTGGTGACGAAGATCACGATTTCTATAAAAAGATTTCCGTTCCGCCGCCGACGTGGTGTCCAAAGTGCAGAATGATTCGCAGACAGATTTTTAGAAACGAGCGTTCTCTCTATAAACGATCTTGTGGCTTGTGTAAGAAAAATGTAGTCACGATGTATTCGCCGGAAAAAAAGCTTGTTGTCTATTGTAATAATTGCTATAAGTCGGATACATGGGATCCGCTCGTGTATGGCAAAGATTACGATTTTTCAAAACCATTTTTCTCGCAATTCTTGGATTTAATGAAAGTGGTACCACGGCGGGCGCTTTACATTGATTTTGGAACAAATAGTGACTACGTAAATTGGTCCGTACACATCAATAATTCATATCTCGTTTTCGGTGGGCATCATTATGAAAATTGCGCGTATTGCGCGCAGGATTTTTATATAACTGACTGCACAGACGTCGATTTTTCCCAGCGCAGCGAACAATGTTACGACTCAATCCATCTCCGAAGATGTAATCGTGTTCGTTTCAGTCAATATTCGGAAGACTGCGCGGATTCATGGTTTCTATTTAGCTGTCGCAATTGCACAAACTGTGTAGGGTGCACTAACCTACGCAACAAGAGTTACTGTATATTCAATATGCAGTATACAAAAGAGGAATACAACAAGAAACTGAAAGAACTCAATTTGCATTCGCATAGCGGAATCCGCGCAGTAGCCGAAAAGTTTTTCAAAAACTCACTCGCGTTCCCACGAAGGCATGCATGGGTGCGAAACGCGGTAAATTCAACAGGGGATAATCTCGAACAAGTTAAAAATTGCGCGCATTGCTTCCACGCGACGGAAGTTGAGGATTGCCGCTATTCGTTTTTCGTACCAAGCGGCGCGAAACAGGTATACGACGTTGATCACGTTGGATTAGGGGCAGAGCTTACGTGTGAACTCATGAGCGGTTTTGGTGTAAGCCGCGTTGCGTTTGGTAGTCGCGTGTATTATAGCCATGACACGTATTACTCCGACGACTGCTTCAATTCCGCGTACCTTTTTGCTTGCATTAGTTTGCGGAAAAAAGAATATTGCATTTTGAATAAACAATATTCAAAAGAGGAGTATGCGACACTCATTCCGAAAATCATCAAGCACATGAATGTTATGCCATATGTAGATGCGATGGGTCGTACCTACAAATACGGAGAATTTTTCCCGTCAGAACTTTCTCCATTTGCCTACAACGAAACCGTTGCCCAGGAATATTTTCCATTAACCGAAGCTGCGGCGCAAAAACTGGGGTTTTCTTGGCGGAAAACAGACGCTAAAACGCACAATATTACATTTGGCCATAACAAACTTCCAGATTCGATCACGGAAACGTCCCCATCAATAGTTAACGAAATAATTAATTGCGGGCATGGTGGGAAATGTAATGAGCAGTGTACGGGCGCATTTAGAATTATTCAAAGCGAATTACAGCTGCTTGTACAATTAGGTGTCCCGATTCCACGACTGTGTCCGAATTGTCGCCATGCAGTTCGCCTGTCTCTTGCTAATCCTACTGCGCTTGTCGCAGGTAATTGTCGGTGCTCTGGAGATAAGTCTACAAACGGTTCTTATAAAAACACCGCGCAGCATTTCCACGGCGTTGATCATTGCTCGAACGAGTTTGAAACAAGTTACGCGCCCGACCGACCGGAGATTGTTTACTGCGAGAAGTGCTACCTTTCTGAAGTGTCCTGATCCGTTCGAATAACTCAGGATCATCCCGAATGTTTTATTGAAGGATGAACGTTGCCGAAGTATCAGGCGGAGGTAGTATAGCAATAATGACCCTCCGTGCGGGAGGGTCATTGCACTTTTCCGGACTTATTTTTTCTTCGGCCGGTAGTTAATGGCGAAATATCCGCGCACGAAGTCACGATCGTTTCGGAATTCGTATCCGACCGTGAATGTGGCGGTGATCGACGGGTGAATCTTGATCGGTAAGGGAAATACGACGCGCGGCCCGATGCCGAGCGAATCATCTTTGCCCGAAAAGGAAAAGATATTTTCCGATTCTACTCCGAGCCGGAAAGTATATTCCCAAAGGCGGATTGGTGTATCAGCAGCGAGGAGCGCGTAAAATCTTCCTCTTTCCAATCTCGGGAAATATTCCAAGTCTCCAGAAAGACTCAGGCGAGTAAAACTCTTATCGAGAAAGCGGACATTAACCAGCGGGTCGCGATATCCGTCTTGTGTGAGTTTCGCTCCGCCGAGAAGTTCGATCCAGCTTCCTTTTGCGCCGTAGTCGTAAGACAATCCGCCGACGAGGAGCGATTGCGCGTTGTTGTCTTTGGCGGTGATATTAGAGAGCACCGTCCATGCCGCAAGGCTAAAGCGTGACCAGACATCGTTCGTAGTAGAGAACGGGATCTGGTAGTGGATTGGAATTCGGAGCTGAACATCCGGCTCCGATTGCGTTTCTGCGGCCGTTGCTGGTGCAGTGCGGAACAATGCGGCGCACACGAGAATTACAGACATTTTTCTCATAACTTTTCCTTTCTCTTTTTGTCCGTCATTGTTAAGTTGTTGACGAACTGTCGGGGATCGTATATTGTAATCAAAGAGTGGCCAATACCGCCATAGGGTGGCGATAGCCACCACCAAAAATATGTACCAAGAAATACTTGAAGGCCTTGGGCTAAGCCCAAACGAGGCAAAAATATATGAAACGCTCGTGGAGCGCGGGGAGTCGTCGGTGAGCGACATCGCGGTTGCGGCAAAAATCCACCGGCGGAACACGTACGACGCGATAGAACGCTTGATCAATAAAGGGCTATGCTTCCAAATTTTTTCTACGACGGAAAATCGCTACAACGCGGTTGACCCGGACAAGCTCACCGAAATTCTTGCCGAGAAGCAAGAGCAGCTTTTAAGCAAGCTGCCGATTCTTAAGAAAAAATTCAGCGAGCGATACGCGCCGGAGGAAGCATATATCTATCGCGGACTTGAAGGACAGAAAAACATCTGGCGTGACGTGCTCCGAGTGGGAGGTGAAAGTTTTTTTATCGGTGCGAAGGCAGGCTGGTTTGACCCGCGTCTTGAGGCGAGCCGCGTGGCGTTTTTCAAGGAAGCAAACCGCAAGAAAATTAAATTCATCCAGCTTTTCGATCATGAGGTGAAAGCGCAGATTCCTAATTTCCCGCGCCATTTTCCTGGCGACCTAAAATATCGGTTTTTGCCCGCACAATACTCAACAAACTCCGCAATCCACATTTTCGGTGATTATGTAATTACGTATACTGGCCTCACCGTCGGGAAAATTGATGAAAACGTTGTATTCTTCGTAATTCACAGCAAAAACTTGGCGGAAAGTTATCGCACTTGGTTCTGGTATATGTGGGAACAATCATCCGATGAAAAAAAAGATAAGGCATTTTCGGTTTTGGAAAAATAATCATGGCGTAAAAATATGTCCGGTATATTCCTATGCATGTGCATAATATATCCTTGAGTTACTGTGCCACGTAGGTAGTATATAAGTAGCACGGCGAAAAAAACCTATGAATACGGGAGAAATCACACTCGAAGAACAAGATGAGCAGTTGACTGAGCAGGCGTTGAGTCCCAAAAACGTGGCAAGCGCAATCAGAGCACTGGGCTGGGTGCCAGATCTGAATAGTGCGGACGGTCGCAAAGTTTATGTGGATCACCTTCGCAGAACGGGAGGATGCCTTGACACAGGTTTTTGCAGCGGCTCATAGCCCTCGTCACCGCTTATCTCGCACGCTCCGGCCAAAAGGCTGGAGCGTAGTTATTTTATATAGTAATGTATGGTAGACATCAAATGATTTAGAGCGATATTCCCTAAAAACAATGTCAGGTGCAAAAAAATATTGTCCGGATTGCGGTCCAGCTAGCGTGTCTCACCGCGCAGAGTGGCTCTCAGCGCTTTTGGACTTTGCGTTTTCGCCTGTTTTTAGCGTGTTTGACTATATATGGCGCAAAATAGGCGGAATTTTTTATAAATTGCCATTCGCAGAATTTTCTCTGCCGTTCATGAATGCGCTTGCGGCTATCAAAATTGGCACATTGAGCGACAAGCCTGACTCAAAAGATAATCTACGCACGCAGGCGATGTGGGAATCTGCAGATAAGCGCGGAATATCTGTATTTCAATTTCGTTTATTTGGAAACCCAAACATATCTTTTTTCGTAGCGCGTCGCTATAAAATGATTCGCGTGTTCGACGGCTTGCCGCGCGTTGAGCGTATTCCTTCTACTTCTCTAAAATGGATGGACAACAAAGGAGTTATGAAAAAAAAGTTTCTTTCATACGGGATTCCCGTCGCAAAGGGAGGCGTATGTTTTTCGCTTCGCAATGCTATAACGATTTTCCAAAGCATAGAGAAGCCAGCCATCGTGAAGCCACATATTGGATCGCGTAGTCGGCACACAATTGTTCATATTAACGACAAGAACAGCCTTATTATCGCTTTTCACAAAGCGAAACAGATCTCGCCGTGGGTGGTCGTGGAAGAGGAGTTGGAAGGAATGGTGTTTCGGGCTAGCGTAGTCGCAGGAAAACTTGTCGGCGTTATCCGCCGCGAACCGCCGCACGTCTTCGGTGATGAAGTTTCCACGGTACGGACGCTTGTACAAAAGGATAATCAAAACCCGCTTCGGCACGGACCTATTTTTCATACTATTCCAATGGATGAGGAAGCGAATATAGAACTAAGGCGCCAAGGTTTGTCGTGGGATTCCGTTCCAGCGAAAGGAATTTTTGTGACGCTCAACCAAAAAGTGAGCCGAAGCTACGGCGCTACAACAAGCGATATGACTCAGATTACGCATCCCGAAAACACAAAACTTTTCGAAAAAATAGCGCGCGTGCTTGGAGATTCGCTCGTCGGGATAGATTTTATTATCAGCGATATTTCGAAGTCGTGGATGGAGCAAAAAAGATGCGGAGTGATCGAGTGTAATAGCCTGCCGTTTTTGGACTTGCACCACTATCCGTTTGTGGGAATGCCGCGCGATGCGGCAGGCGCTCTATTGGATGCGGTTTTTCCTGCAAAGAAAATATCTCTCGTGGGCGAAGCGGAAATCCATCCATCGAGAACAGCGAGAAGTTCCTCTCGCCGCGGTTCCATGCCATCGCCTTTAAAATGAGCAATCGGATGAGCCTCAGGCGTTCGTTCGTAGTGACCGCGGATTTCTCCGTCACGAAAAATTCGTAGATGATATTGCCAATGAAAATTTTCGAGTTTCCGCAGGCTGTAGATTTCGCCTTCATCTATCCATGCGACAAAATGATTTGCAAATCCTCGTTTTGCGGCGTGCTCTAAAAATTCAGACACCATTCTATTTTTGCGAATCCAGCCTAATCGATATGGCTGTCTTCCCTCGTGGTATTTGAGGCCAATCTTGACCAAGTAGTCGCGCGCATACGGGAAAACAGGCGTAATTATCCGCCACAATATCTTTTTACACATATCTATTAGTGAATGGAAAATCGATCCAGGCTCACTCATGGTGAATTATTATAACTCCTTCATAGAAACCGTTTTCTCCAGATATTCGCAAATTACGGAAATAAAAAAATCTTTTTCAGAGACCAGCATTTTTTCAAATATGTGATAGATTGGATTCCCTTCGGGAGCATATTCGTAGTGTCCTCGAATTTCTCCATTAGAGAACATTCGTATGTGCCACTGAAACTTATTATTGTGCAGCTTTCTCATTCCAAAAACCTCGTCGGTGTCTTTCCATGCAAGTAGCGCGGTTTCAAAACCTATGCGCCTAAGATGGCTTTGGAAATCTTCTGAGTTATATTTTTTATTGAAGAATCCAAGCGGAAATTCTTGCCTTCCGCTATGAACCCCGGCCTTTTCAAGAATTCTTAATATGGGCGGATATATCTTGTAAATAAATCGCCAACCAATTGTTGACCTAAAACCGCTGTGCAACGCGGCGGATGTAGTATGCGGTCGCATTAGAGTCTGAAAAATAACACATGGTCCCATTGAAGGGGGCCGCAAATAAATATTCCGTTTTGTTTACCGCTGCCTAATCATTATAGCATAAATTGTCGATTGATATCTCGCATATAAACCAAAAACACTCCGATTATAAGTCGGAGTGTTTTTGGTGCTCGCATCAACGTGACGGCGTTGATACAAGTAAACGCTGAACGTCGTTAGTAGATTATCGGCGCTTCTTCCATGCCGATTGGAGTTTCTTCTGATCGGGCTGGTTTGGTGTTTATGACGCTCGGCGAGACATTCTCTATTGATTCTTCTTTTTCGCGCCTTCGCAGGAAAAAAAGCAAAGCGAGTATTACGATGAGCGAAATAGAGGGCCAGAGGACATTTTTCCAATCGGTTGACAAACTGATTGATGCAACATTCGGATTTGAAATTGGATTTGGATTTAGTATTGGGTTAAGAATGTGCTCAATGCTTTCTCCGGCGGGAATAGGTATGTCAATAGAGCCGCCCGGAGATAGGACGACAAATTGCGGCGACTCGCCAGCGCCATAGACTCGTTCCGTTTGTAACGGCGGAACAGCATTCGGCTGCAGTGCGGTGGGTATATCGCGGGATGGTTGAACTGCCCCGCGATCGTTTACGGGTATCTGCGCCGCAAATGATGGGCTGTAATTTCCGAGAGCGGTATGTATGCCGGTGAGATTGATTCGAATTGCCTCAAGGCTTGAATTCAATTTTTCCTTATATGTGATCGGTTGGAATGATTGTTTCAGGCTGTTGTCGATCTGCGCCAAAAGATTTTCCAGGATATCGAGACTTTGCTTCAATATAGCCATACTTCGCGTACGTGTTTCCACCTCTTTTTGCGGAGTGGGAGAAGCAGCATGCGCGTGGGTTATATCCCCTACAAAACCCAATAGCATAAGCGAAACCATAAAATAAAATGTTGGTTTTTTCATAGTAATAATTAGTTAGTTTACTAAGCGTTTGTTTATTAGACCTTGCGAGGAATAAATGTTAAAGAGCGAGTACAACTTGCTATCCGCATCATACAGCAAATCTACACAGGATTTCAACAGGCCATCTCCATGTCTAAAAATAACGCCGGGGTCGCGTTGCGATAGTTCGAGTTTCTGCCGGTTCATGATATATTTAGTTTGCATAATGAACAAAACAAAATTCGCGCTGACCGCTATTATCGTTGGGATATCGGCGCTGTTTATTGGCAAGGCGATTTGGCCGCCTGCGGCAGAATTACCTGAACCAACCGCAACGCAATTTCTGTTTTTCGCTTTTCTTGCGCTTGTTGAGGCGTTGTTTTTCGGTCTAGGCGTTGCGTTTGTGATCTTTGGGATGCCCTACCTTAAGGCTGCTTCCCCCAAAAATCAAAAAAAGATGTTACCCTCGTTTATTTCTATCGCGTGGCTGCTTCTCTCGTGGTGGCCGCACGACAATCTCCATTTTCATATCGGAGAGGATTTGCAAGGCATTCTCTATATTGACTACGGGTTTCATCTTACGGTTATTATCGCGTCGTTGATTTTGGCGAGACATTTTTTTCTTCTCCTCAAAATGGCGGGTAAATAATTTTAAACTGGAACAGTGGCACAAAAGTGCAAAAATTGCGGAGTTGAGTTTCCAATAGAAGAAGAAGACTTTGCTTTTTATAAAAAGATTTCCGTTCCGCCGCCGACTTGGTGCCCAGAGTGTCGGATGAAGAGGCGTTTCATGTGGCGGAACGAGCGGAATTTGTATCGGCAGAAGTGCGCGCTCACAGGGAAAAACATCATAACGTGTTTCGCGCCGGATTCCGGCATTGTCGTATACGACCGCGACGCGTGGTGGTCTGACGCGTGGGATCCAGAGAAATTTGGACTCGAATACGATTTTAAGACGCCGTTTTTCGCGCAGTTCAAAAAGTTGCTCGGACGCGTGCCGATGCCGGCGGTGTTTAACACGAACTCCATAAACAGCAATTATTGCAATCATGTAACCGAGACAAAAGATTGTTATCTCGTTTCAGCATCTTGGCATGCGGAAAATGTCTCATATTCATCCCGATGTCATCTTTCGAAAGACTGCATAGATATGTTCGCGGCAAGTCAAAGCGAGTTGTGCTGCGAAGGCATTAATGTATTGAAGGTCTACAAAACCGTTTTTTCACAAAATTGCGAGAACTGCACGGAGTCCTCGTTTCTTTTTGATTGCAAAGGATGCACAAATTGTTTCGGCTCAACAAATTTACGAAACAAGCAGTACTATATTTTTAATCAGCCGTACTCAAAAGAAGACTATCTCAAGAAAATGAGGGAATTTGATCTGGGAAGTTATGCGGGGCTTCGAAAGGTAGCGGAACGATTTTCTGAATTACGGAGTAGGGCATTACGCCGGTATGCAAATGTATTCAATGTGCAGAATGTGACCGGCGATAATCTCTCGCACGTATTTAATTGCAAAGACTGTTTTGACATTATAGACGATGCGCGTGATTGCAGGTGGTGTATTAACGGCGGGGTCAAGATGTATTCAAACTACGATGGATACGGTGTAGGCGGTGATTCGGAGCTTGGATATGAACTTGTTGATTCGGGAGTGGAGGCGTCGCGTCTACTTTTTGGAATCGTCGTGTATAGCGGAGTGGACGTCAAATATTCCTATAACTGTCACGGCTGCGAAAATTGTTTCGGCTGTATAGGCTTGCGAAACAAAAAGTATTGCATTTTGAATACGCAGTACACGCCGGAGGATTATAAGGCGTTGCTTCCGAAAGTCATCGAGCAGATGAATCAGGTGCCATACACGGACAAAAAAGGGAGGACGTACGGTTACGGAGAATTTTTCCCGCCTGAGATTTCATCTTTCGCATACAACGAAACCGTTGCACAGGAATATTTTCCATTGACCGACCTTGAGGCGGTTGAAAAAGGATACGCGTGGAGAAATTTTTCCGAGCGGAAGTATGTGCCGACGATTGTGCCGGAAAAATTGCCAGACCATATTCACGACGTGCCAGATTCAATCACGCAAGAAATTATCGGATGTTCTCATGCCGGCGCGTGCGATGAGCAGTGCACTACCGCATTTCGAATCACTGGCTCCGAATTGCAATTCTATCGCCGATTGAATTTGCCATTACCGCGTTTTTGCCCGAATTGCAGGCATTCAGAACGTCTCAAAAAGCGGAATCCGCCGAGATTGTGGAAAAGGAATTGTATGTGTCAAGGAAGCGACAAGGGGCAAGCGAGAAGCGACAAGAATGCATCGCACCAGAATACAACTACGCATTTTCACGGAACGAACCCGTGCCCGAACACATTTGAAACTGCCTACGATCCGGAGCATGAATGGACTATTTACTGCGAGCAATGCTACAACGCGGAGGTTATTTAGTTTGCCGAAGCAACTCTCCGAATTTCCCCTTCAATCGCACGTTTTTTAAGCAGTTCCCTCTTGTCGTGTTTCTTTCGAGGTTTGCCGATTCCAATCTCGATTTTTATACGGTTGTTTTTCGAATATACGTTGAGAGGAATAAGCGAGTATTTTTCTTTGGTTTTACCCGCGAGATTTCTAATCTCATCGTTTTTAAGCAGGAGCCGTCTGGTTCTTTTCGGATCATAGTTTTCCGGTGCGTTCAACGCCTGGTATGGCGGGATAGTCGCATTTATAAGCCATGCTTCTCCGCCGCGTATGATCGCGTGCGATCCGCCAATATTTATCTGTCCGCCACGCGCGCTTTTTACCTCGTGGCCGAGAAGTTCAAGTCCAGCCTCAATGGTTTCGGATACGTCATAATCGAACCGCGCGCGCCGGTTTTCTGCTAATGGTTTCATGGTTTTATCTTATCGTATTTTCCTCGTAAGGTCTCAGATTTTTAAAGGAGTCAGGCGTTTGACAAACCGATCCATATATGCTAGCATAACTTCACTGGATAAATCCAGCTAGTGTTGCCTGAAACCTTAACATTAACAAAGGAGACCCCCATGGAGCACTTCCATGACATCGGGTTCAGGAGAGAAGAGTTCATCTGCTTGGGATTCCTGCGTGATCAGGAACGGCAGACCTCTTTGGTCTTCGGGATCCGTGCCGAGGCGACCACTCGCATTCATTTGCGGGTAAAACGGCTCCGCCTCAGGCAATTTCTCTGACAGGGACGTCGGGCTACGCCTTGAAAAATCAGCAGTGGAGCGGAGGAAACTCCGCTCCTTATTTTTATTTTTTTGTTGCTCTGATATTGTTTTTAGGATATCGTAGAATTACTGTGAAAATGAAAATTGGAGCGGCATCGGATTTTGTTCGGGCCAGCTTTCTCACTGCGAAAAAAGCTAGCGATAGCATGGTCAAGCCTCCTTTAATTGTTTCCGAGCCGCTCCAAACAAGAATGCTATCACGTATTTATTTGAAATAAAATGAGAGATAGAATTGAAAATTTGCTCAGCAAGATTATTGTTTCCGGAACGCATATTAAGATTTCTGTGCCGGAGCGTACCGAATACGGACATTATTCAACAAATGTCGCGTTGCGCGCGGCTAAAGCTGAAAAGAAAAATCCAATAGAGGTCGCCAAAAACATCGCCGTGGCGATCCGGGAAAACAGCCCTAAAGGATTTTTTGAGAAAGTGGAAGTGGCTGCGCCGGGATTTGTAAATTTTTGGCTGTCGAAAAAGGTTTTGCGAGACGAACTTCTTGATATCCAGAAAAATATAAAGAGTTTTGGAGAAAGCCCTCGTAAGAAAGGCAAAACCGTAATCATGGAATATTCCCAGCCGAATATCGCGAAAAAAATGCACGTCGGGCATCTGCGCACGACCGTATTAGGCGACACACTTGCAAATATATTCGAATATATCGGATACAAAGTCGTTAGATGGAATTATATCGGAGACTGGGGAACTCAATTCGGAAAATTGATCGCAGCCTACAAAATGTGGGGAGATGACGCGGCCATTAAGGCGAATCCGATCGATGAACTTCAAAAACTTTATGTGCGTTTTCACGATGAAATGAAGAAAGATGCTTCACTGGAAGATCGTGGACGGGAAGAGTTCAGAAAACTCGAAGAAGGAGACGGGGAAAACAGAAAACTTTGGGAATGGTTCAAAAAAGAATCACTCAAAGAATTTAATCGGGCATATGAAGTATTGGGAGTGAAATTTGACACGTTCATCGGCGAGGCATTTTTCGAAAAAGATATGAAGCCGCTTGTCGAGGAGCTTTCAAGCCGCGGAATTCTGGAAAGGAGCGAGGGGTCGCTTATCATAAAACTAGATACATTTGGTTTGCCGCCGGCGCTCATAGAAAAGGCGGACGGCGCGAGCTTGTATCTTGCCCGCGATATCGCAGGCTTGAGGTACCGCATTAAAAAATACAAGCCGGAGAAAATTCTATATGTTGTCGGGAATGAGCAATCGCTCCATTTCGACCAGCTTTTTGCGATCGCGAAGCTGTTGGGAATAGAAGGAGCGGAACTTATGCATATAAAATATGGACTTGTGTTAGGCGAAGGCGGCAAGAAACTCGCGACTCGCGAGGGGAGGACGGTATTGGCGGACGAGGTTATTGCGAAGTCAGTTGATCTCGCAAAAGAAATCGTTTCCAAAAAAAATGCCGAGCTTAATGAGAAGGAGAAAAACAAAATCGCCGAAGCCGTGGGCATCGGCGCTGTGAAATACGCAAATCTCAAAGAGAACCGGCATTCGGATATCGTTTTCGACTGGGCGAAGATGTTGGATTTTACCGGCGATAGCGCGCCATATTTGCAATACACATATACTCGGCTTCAGAGTATTCTTGTGAAAGCTGGCCGCGTGAAAAAAACCGATTTTCAAAAACTCTCGAGCGAAGTTGAGTTCCACATTATCCGTAAGTTAATCGAATTTCCCGACGAGCTTGTGCGAAGCGCCGAAGGGTATGCGGTAAACAATATCGCAAACTACGCATACACATTGGCAAATCTTTTAAATAAATTCTACGAGTCTACGCCGATTTTAAAAGAAGAAAATACCGAGCGGCGCGCGGCGCTTCTCGGACTCATTGAGGCATCCGCCGCCGTGCTTCAAAAAGCGCTTTCGATTTTGGGAATCAAGACGCTTGAGAGGATTTGATTGTAAACATTCCTAGCTTATTTTATAAACGACCCAGTGCATTTTGTTATATGCAACCGGAGAAAATTTATCTTTGAATTGGAATAATCCTCCTGTTTCTGATCCACCAAGGTTTAAGAGCTTATATCCGGCTTTTTCCAGCAGTTTGCAGAGATGTACGACCAGATATTCGGAGAGATAGGGAATTTCTTGATGCAGCGTGATGTTTGCATACAGGCCTACAGAATCTCTAGAAATTGGCTCTGCAGCGAAAAAGGCTACAGGGTGTTTGCGGAGATATAACACTTGGGAAAAATACGCTTCGCCGTTTTTACCTAGAGGCGGATGATAAATGATGTTATCGTAGTCAGTTGGCTTCGAAATATGCAGTTCCTTGATTTCGAGATATTCAAAAAACCTTTTTATTAGTCCAATCGCGTCTTCGGCGTTTGCCTCCGTCAAATCTCGAGCCACAACTTCATTTCCATGTTTCGAAAAAAATCGCCGATACTGCTTCGGATCGCCTTTGCCCGGACCTTCTAATGTAGCAATGGTTTTGTGTATGTCGACAACTTGTTCGGGAAAGGTATCGTCTTCTTCCATAGCCTGCGCATGCCATGAGTACGTCTCGATTTCCGAAAAACCGGCTTGAAGCAATTGTTGCCGCTCCTCCGCATTGATCTTCTTTACGAAAACTGGATTTCCGCTTAGTTCAAGCATTGCCTTTGCAAGCGAAACTACTTTCTTTGGGTCAAAAATTCCAACAGGATGATTTATGAAGAAATGCCAACCTCCTCCGAGGGAAGCCCGATAAAAAATCCCTATTGAAGCAAGCGTTTCTCCGTCAAAGAATTTCAAGCCGAGCTTTTCTTCCCCTATCCCATTAGCTGCTTGGCATAAGTAATAAAAACTATTTCCATACGTTTCCGTTTCTTGCGAGGCAAGCATATTCCTAAAAATCCTTTTATCTTTACTTACAATAGAAGATACGCGCCCGCCGAATCGCTTTATGATCGCCCGTTCCAATCGTTCGCGTTCATTTTCTGAAATTGATTTCAATGGCGGCACATTTGCTCGATTCCATATGAAGAGAAACTGCTTTCGGTAGGCATCTGCAAGCGCCGCGTTATTGAGGATTATTACCTGTCGAGGCGGGCCCCACACAATCATTGCGATTTTATTACCGTAAACATATATCGGCGTTGGGTTGAACAAGTTTTCTGGAACCCAGCGGTATGTGGATTGCGATCCGGAAAAGAAAAAAGAATCATTCTCGCGCGCAAGAAGTTTTTCTACAATACCAACTTTAGACAACCGTCGGATGTGGGAGGTGATGGCCTCTCTATCCGCTTCTAAAAATTTTCGCTCATCTACGCCGCTTATGAAAACTTCGCCACCGGAGTGTCTAAGAGTTTCATATACGTCATCCAAAACTTCCGCCACACTATTCTTGCCTTCGATGGTTTGGACCAGCTCAGAACCAACCAAATCTGCAATCTGCACTCCGAGGGTCGAAGCTATCTTCCCGATAGTATCAAGCGAAGGATTTCTGATAATCCCTTCCTCGATTTTTGTCATGGTAGAGTATGGGAGTTTTGCGGCCCGAGACAGCTTTCTCTGCGTAAGCCCATTTTTTAATCGCACTTCTTTAATTTTGGCCCCAATTTTTTTGCTATCCATATATGGATAGCAAAAATGGTAACACAAGAGAGTATGACTCCGCAATAGAGAGTGGTTCATAAATTCGAATAAAACTTGTATTATGTATTTATAATTAAGTATTTTTGGGAGAACGCATATGATTGCACAAACCAAAACATGCCAAAATTGTAAGCAGGAATTCAAAATCAAACCTGAAGACTTCGATTTCTACAGAAAAATTTCCGTCCCGCCGCATTGCTCCTAAAATCGCTTTCGATTTTAGGAATCAAAACAGTTGCGCGGTGGGGGGATTTGACTTTCTAGACTATATAATGTATGATCCCTACAATCTGTTTGAGGCATAGAAACGCTTAAGCAGACGCACCTTTAAAACCTTTGTTTAATTCAACCTTAGCCGCGCCTCTGGCGTAACGAAAGCAAACACCGCTATGACTACAACCGAACCAAAACAGAAAACCATCATCACCGCCGACCAATACCGGGCGCTTCAACGGCAGGTAGAACTACCAACTCCGCAAGCGCTCTTCGACTTCGTCGTTGAGACCCTTGTGGCGAAGGAACTCGCCACATACAAGCATGCCGATCCGTTCCGCAACAAACTGCCGAGCTCCGGCCTCTTCCTCCTCATCCCGCCTCGTCCCGAAGAACTTGATCTCGCACATCTCATGGAACTCATCGAGTTCAGGGGCAAAACAGGAACAAATCACCTGAACGCTGGAAACCTCAAAGACGAGGTGAAAGTTCCCGATGGCCCATATCTGGTGACCGACGCCGAGGACGGCAGCGGACGGCTCAATACCAAGCCTTCCGTGAGCAAGGCGAACATCTTAAAAGAGAATCGTTCGCCCTACCTTGCCTTCGAAGGCATCATCCACACCGTCGTTTTCCCTTCGGTCTTCGAGACTCACAACATGGACCTATGCGGTTCTCGCTGCAAGGGCAGGGGCGTCCCGGACTTATACCTCAACGACGACAAGCCGAAGCTCAATGCGGACTGGTACGACAGCGCCAGTCCGGAGTGGGGCGCTCCGTCCTGTGGGAGTCGCGTTGGCGCTTGAGTGTTGGACGCTTGAATCTCTTGGGTTTGGCCCTTGGGTTCGCAAATAAAAAAACGGGAGTGAGCGAAAAGCTTCACTCCCCGATTTTTTTATCTTGGTGTTTGGTTAATCGGGAGATTTTATAGCAGACCAGAGGAAGTGCAGTATCTTTTGCTTAAGTTTATGACTTTTCGCGTGGCTCAATACTCCGAAATATGAGTTTACACTTTGAACAAGTTTTTCTTCGGGGATTCGATCTTTTTTGAAATCAATAACTTTATCCCGGATTTTCCAGAGTATGCGTCTTTTTGTTTTGGTTCGTAAGATTTGCGCGTGCGGCAATATCACATATCCGAGAAAATCAACACCTTGAGTATATTTTCGTACACTTACTTTCTTGGGGTGTAATTTCATATGCAATTCAGATTCCAAAAATCTTTCAATATCGGTTTTTGTCGACCACAAATAGTCAGGGTTATGATGCGCGATCACAAAATCATCTGTGTAACGGATGTAACATTGAGCTTTCAGATTGTTCTTTATAAAGAAATCCAATTCGTGGAGATAGATATTGGCGAAGAGTTGCGAAGTGAGGTTGCCGATTGGGCAACCGCTCTCTCTCTCTCTCTCTCTCTCTCTTGACGTGCGGCGGTTTCGGCAGAGAAGCTGTGAATGAGTTCTTGTATAAGATTTATCAAATCCGTATCTTTAATTCTTTTGGATATCATGCTTAAAAGAATTTCATGATCTATGGAATGAAAGAATTTTTCTATGTCGCATTTTAGAACAAAACATTTCTGGTGCATTCGATAGATTCTATCTGCAAAGAATTTAAGCCGTTGTACGGCACGATGCGCTCCTTTACCTTCTCTACAGGAATAAGAATCAAATATGAACGTTGGTTCGAAAATAGCGTTTAGGGTTTTGAAAACAGCATGATGGACGATTCGATCCCGAACAGTGGATTTGTGGATCAGTCTTACTTTTGGATCTTGTATATAAAAACTGGAATAGGGGCTGTGCCGATACCGCTTTTGAATAAGGTCTTCGTGGAGAATAAAAAGATTATCTTCCAAGTTTCTTTCGAAGAGCTGTACATCCGGCCGATGGCGTTTACCTGCCTTGAACTTATCCCACGCTTCGAGTAGACTGTGAAGCGCCACGGTTTTACCAAAAAGATCGCTATATATTCTCATATGCGTAATTTGCAACAACTCGATTCGGATGCGCCAATTATCCAAAAAATCATTGATTTATACAAGGAACTTTACGGTTACTTAAAGACGTTTCCCAAGAAGGATCAATACCTTTTGGGTAAGCGGTGCGAAGATGCGCTTCACGGGTTTCTGGAATATGTGCTCACCGCCGCGAGTTTATCGAAAGAAAACAAACTCCGTTTTTTGGAGGTGGCAAATGGAAAATTTGATGCCCTAAAAGTGCTTTTGCGCGTTGCGCGGGAATTACGGATGCTTGATAACAAAAAGTATCTTTCTCTTGAAACTAAGATTCAGGAAGTTGGAAAAATGCTTGGGGGCTGGATGAAATCTCTTATGACAAAGACGCCCTAGGGCGTCTTTGAATTTCGACACTACCACAGGACGGAGCGCCCCACTTCGGATTGGCGTTGTCGTTCCAGTTCGCATTGAGCTTCGGCTTGTCGTCGTTGAGGTATAAGTTCGGGACGTTCTTGTCCTTGTAGCGAGAACCGCATATTATTCACCCTCATCTATAGTGAACAGGAAGATAGTTTTACCGCTCATGCCTATATACTTTCTCCCTTCGATTTATTCGGCGGCAGTTATCGAACATCCGCTCTAAGAATGAATAAGGAGTGTCTGAAATCTTTTCCGCTCGCTTGTGGCAACCGTAATTGCCACAATTCTGGCTGGAAACTGAAGATTCAGGATTTCGGCGATTCCAGACCGTAATCAGGAATGCAGTAGCCTACTTTCAAAATGTATTTTATCTTATATCAACTAATTTGACCACGAATGTTGTATAAAAATTTTGATCGGCCATCAGTTTTTCTGATCGGCCGATCTTGTGAAGCTACAATTGGTTACGCTTGAGGAGGTATTCTTGTCAGGCTAAAGTCTTTCAAGACAGACTCGGGTAGATTTTCCGCGATGACTCGGAATGCTTCAAGGGCGCCCTCCGCGGTGCCGGGTTCTTGCGGGCATACCTCATCGAAGGATTTTGTCGGCGGCTTGTTTTTGTTATTTTCGCTCATATGGTTATTCTTTCAGCAGTGTTTTAGAATCAATGCACTAGGAATTATCGTATCATACCTAATTAACAATGGACAAAAAACCCATCGGCGTATCGGGATCCGGCTTTGACCTCCAAAAACTCGAGGAAAAAGTTTTGGCGTCGTGGAAAGCGAAACGAGTTTTCGAGAAAAGCCTTGAGCGGAGAAAAACCGACGATAAGAAAAAAACTTTCGTGTTTTACGAAGGTCCGCCGTACGCGAACGGAAAACCGGGAATTCACCACGTTCTTGCGCGTGTGGTAAAGGATATTATCCTTCGATACAAGTCCATGCAAGGGTATTATGTCCCGAGGCGTGCGGGGTGGGATACTCACGGTCTTCCGGTTGAGATGGCAACCGAAAAAGCGCTTGGATTAAAATCAAAAAAAGATATCGAACGGATAGGCGTGAAGGAATTCAACGCAAAGGCGAAAGAAAATGTGTGGTTATATAAAAGCGAATGGGAGAATCTGACGGAACGTATCGGGTACTGGCTCGATCTGAAAAACGCCTACATTACATATACGAGCGATTATATCGAATCAATCTGGTGGACGCTCAAGCGAATTTGGGAGCGCAAATTGCTTTATAGGGGCAATAAAGTTGTGCCATGGTGCGCGCGTTGCGGCACGGCCCTTTCTTCGCACGAGCTCGCGCAGGGGTATAAAGAAACAACCGATCAATCGGTATATCTGAGGTTCAAACTTCTCCAAAATCAAAAAATTAAAAATCTCAAGGTCGGTGATTCCGCATACATACTTTCGTGGACGACAACGCCGTGGACGTTGCCTGGGAATGTCGCGTTAGCTGTTGGAAAAAATATCGAATATGTGGGGCTTGCGGCAACATCTTCAAATGTTGCAGAGATTCGACGCGGTGATGTGTTTCTTCTCGCTAACAATCCCGAGATATTTAAGAAAGTTTTCGGCGATTCGTTGATGTTTGGTCCGCGCGGTGCTGTGGTGAATTTTTTCGGCAAAGGAGAAGTGTGCTTTGAGAAACTCGGATCGTGGTTCGGGGAAGATCTAGTCGGGCTGGAGTATGAGCCATTGTTTAATGTTAAAAGTCTTCATGGTCATGGGTCATGTAAGATTTATACTGCTGATTTCGTAACGACAACGGACGGTACTGGCGTGGTGCACACGGCTGTCATGTACGGCGAGGACGACTACAAACTTGGAGTTAAGATCGGATTGCCGCAATATCATACGGTTGACGAAGAGGGAAAATTCACAGTCGAAGTGCCGGCGGGTCTCGCTGGAATGCCGGTGAAACCAAAGGATTTGGGCGAAGCACGGAAGACCGACGAAAAAATATTTACGTATCTCAAGGAACACGGCAGTTTTTTACGTATCGAGCCGTACACACATGAGTATCCGTATTGCTGGAGATGCGAGACGCCGGTCATCTACTACGCCAGAACGTCGTGGTTTATCGCTATGAGCAAAGTGCGCAGCGCTCTGCTTGCGCAAAACAAAAAAATAAACTGGATTCCCGACTATTTAAAAGAAGGGCGCTTTGGCGAGTGGCTTCGCGAGGTGAAGGATTGGAACTTGTCGCGCGAGAGATACTGGGGCACGCCGATCCCGATCTGGGAGTGTGAATCGTGCAAAGCTGTAGAGGTGATAGGAAGCATCGAGGACCTAAGACGAAAAGCCGTGCAGAATAATACTTTCTTTTTTCTGAGACATGGAGAGTCTCGGCACAATATGGAAAACATATGCGGGCCGTCAAAAGATACTGCGCAGTATACTTCGCATGTTACTCCTCGAGGAATCAAGGATATTGAGATTGCCGCGCGCACGCTAAAAAAGGATAAACTTGATTTTATTATTACTTCGCCGCTTGCGCGCGCTCGCGAAACTGCGGAGATAGTGAGCAAAGTTACCGGAGCGCCGATTGAGATTCGAGAAGACATCAAGGATGTTAATCCCGGAATTTTTGAATGGCGTTCGGTCAAGGAGCACGAGGCATATTTTAAAAGCGAGCTCGAAAAATTTACAAAGGCCCCGCCGGGTGGCGAAAGTCAAAATGATGTTAAACGACGGATGTCGCGTTTTTTTCACGAGGTCAACGCGAAGTGCGTTGGAAAACGAATACTTGTTGTGAGTCACGCAGATCCTCTTTGGCTTCTCAAAGGGGTTATTGAGGGAATAAGCAATGAATCGCTTCTTAAAATCCCATATCCAAAGACGGGAAGATTGTATGAAATAAACCAAGTATCATTGCCTGTAGATTCCGATGGGAATGTAGATCTGCATCGGCCGTACGTGGATGAGATAAAACTCCGGTGCGTAATGTGCAAGGACGAAATGCGGCGCGTAAAGGAGGTCGTCGACGTGTGGTACGACTCTGGGGCAATGCCGTTTGCGCAATCTCATTACCCATTCGATTGCGCAAAAGTTAAAAGTGAAAAGTTAAAAGTGAAAAGTTTAGAGAAATTCATTGACTACCCCGCCGATTTTATCTCCGAAGGCATGGATCAGACGCGCGGATGGTTTTACACGTTGCTTGCGGTCGCGACAGCCTGCGGGTATGGGGCGCCATATAAAAATGTAATCTCACTCGGACTCATCAACGATAAAAATGGACAGAAGATGTCCAAATCTCGCGGCAATATCATTGATCCATGGGAAGTCATAAAAAAATACGGCGCCGATGCCGTCCGCTGGTATTTTTATACCATGAATCCTCTCGGCGAGCCTAAAAATCTTGACGAGAATGATATTGCTAGAACATTCAGAAAATTTCATCTTATTGTATGGAATTCGTTGAAGTTTTGGGAGACCTACAAGGCGGGGTCAAAGGTCAAGGGTCAAGGGTCAAGTAAAAATGTGCTTGATCAGTGGATTGCGGCTCAATTGAACGAAACTATTTCAAAAGCGACAAATAATTTGGAAAAATATGATATTCGCGAAGCGGCGCTAACCATAGAAGCGTTTGTTGATGATTTATCGCGATGGTACATACGGAGATCGCGGAGGCGGTTCCAAAAACCTCTAAGTCAAGAAGACCATTACGCGGCTTCGGAAACGCTTAGGCATGTGCTCATGGAGCTCGCAAAGCTTCTTGCTCCATTCACGCCGTTTTTCGCGGAAATAATGCATCAAAATCTCGGCGTAAAAGAATCGGTTCATCTTGAAGATTGGCCGGAAGTTAAATTAAAACTTTCCGCTAAAGGCGGATCCGCCTCCGGCGGAAAAACTAAAAACGCAAAACTGATTCAGGAGATGCAAGAAATTAGGCAGTTATCTGCTGCCGGTCTTGCTGCTCGAGCAGCCGCTGGTGTAAAAGTTCGACAGCCGTTGAAGCAATTGACGGTTGTAAGTAGGAAAGTGAAAATTACAAACCCAGAGTTGCTGACTATATTAGCCGATGAGGTAAACGTGAAAGAAATCGTGTTCGATCCAAGAATAACGGCAAACGAAGTCGAGTCTGATACTCGGATAGTAATACTTGATACTACGATCACGCCCGAACTGCGTGAGGAAGGCGTGATGCGGGAATTGATACGGCTGGTTCAGGATTTACGGCAAGAAGCGCACCTTGAGCCAAAAAATAAAATAGCGTTGTTCCTCGGACTTCCTGAACACGTCAAATCTGCGATCGAAAAAAAAGAAAAAGTATTTATGTCGGAAGTCGGAGCTGAAAGAATTGAATATAGAAAATTTCCCAAGTTTGAAGCTGAGATATATTCGAAGTTAGACGGGTCTGATGTATGGATAGCATTGAGGAGGGCCTAAAAATGTTTGCAGCGAAGTGGTGAAGCTTCGCTGCGTTGTGTGTTGTGGGCTAATCGCGACAGGATGGAGTGAAGGGCGACGTCTGCTTCGCCAGTAAAACGCAAGCTGTCAGAAACGTCAATCTCGCTCCGGCGCGCATCTTTTGCGAAGATGAGCGCTTTTTTGCGTCCGCTTTTCTTTTTTTCATAGACTTCGTCTCGGATTATGTTTGCTGCTTGCCGTGAAGATGCTAATTATTAATTTACAATATTCGGCCCTAAACAGCAATGCCAACATTTTTTTGCACGCTCCGCATTTTGAGCATGGCAACCCTTGAGGCTTTCTTTGAACCTATAAGGAGAATGGTTCGGAGCTTATTCGGTTTTCGCATAAGCGATTTTTTTCTTTTACGGAATTCCGCGAAGTGGCTTATGACTACCTCCGCGAACATCGCCTTAAAATGCCCATAGTTTTTTCCAGTAAATTCCGCTTCAATTTTTTTGATCGGTTCTCCCGAAAGCGCGGAATACATACTCAATAGATTAGAAATCCCGGGCTTCGCCGCCGGATCGTATTGCACCTCAGCGCCGGAATCTGTAACTGCGCGTTTCACTTTGTTTCGTATTACATCAGGCGAGTCATCCAGAAATAAGCATGTTTCCGGCTGGGATTTAGACATTTTTTTGTTAGGGTCAAGCAGGCTCATGACGCGCGGGGTTTCGGTAAGAAGCGCTTCTGGTTCGATGAATGTTTTTCCAAACTTTGAGTTGAATTTTCTCGCAAGTGTTCTGGTAAATTCAAGGTGTTGAAGCTGGTCATTGCCGACGGGGACGAACTTCGCGTCGTAGAGAAGGATATCCGCAGCCATAAGAACAGGGTAATCGAAGAGACCGACATTTTCGGATTCGCCCCCGGTTGCGATTTTTTCCTTGTACTGCGTCATCCTGCGCAATTCTCCCATTGGCGTTATGGTGTTCAAAATCCATGTCAGTTCCGAATGAGATGGCACCTGGGATTGGAGAAAAAGCGCTGATTTTTTGGGATCAAGGCCGGCAGCGAGGCAATCCGCGGTGGTTTCTAAAATTTGCTTTGATTTTTCTTTCGGATTGAAATCTTCTGTGATTGAATGCAGATCAGCAATAAAGTAATAGCATTGATATCTGCCAGTATTCTGGAGATCGACGGCATTCTTGAGCATGCCTAAATAATTTCCTATGTGAGCTCTCCCGCTAGATTGAATTCCTGAAATTAAAATTGGTTTTTGCATGGTGGCGAGTTTCTATTCAAGCAGACGAATTTAAATTTCTATAATAACAGGGAGTATCATCGGGCGACGGCGGGTTGCGTTGTACAAGAATTGACCGACCTGGT
>ERZ1292629.885-Hain-H43-01um-R1-885-length-32336-cov-61_pt1 | contig 32336 bp, 38 predicted proteins | sample MGYA00564399_ERZ1292629 | MGnify/ENA primary metagenome ERZ1292629 (study PRJEB36523, sample SAMEA6512636) | groundwater metagenome | collected 2019-01-08 | study: AquaDiva: Metagenomics assemblies of 32 groundwater samples
TAGGCGGAGATCCGCCCAGACGGACGTGGACGCCCCGTGCCCCGCCTGCTCTGGTACCGGTGAGGCCCAGGCGCCGGACGTGAGGGAGTGGCTCGACGCCGCGATGGAGGCCGCGGCGAAAGAGGGCTACGACGCCGGGATCCACGAGCACGTCAACGTCTCGCCGAGCCGGCTCTACAAGCTCGTAGACGCCGCGCTCGCGAGCCTCCCCTCGCCCCCGGCCGGCGCCCTCCGGGAGCACGACGAGGCCCTCGTGAGGCGGGCGCTGGAGGCGGCGACCGCACATGCCGACCGCTGCGGCGGCCCGGCGTGGCGGGCCACCGGGGGCTACTACTGCGCCTGCGGGCACGCGTGGGGCGTGGTGGCGGGTCCGCCGCTGGCCGGCCCGGCCCCCGGGGACCACGCGGCCCCGGAGTACGACGAGGCCGACGTGACGCCGCCGGACGCCGCGGCGGCGGAGGCCGTCGAGGCCGAGGCGACCGTCCATTACTCGGGCAAGGAGGGGTGGTGATGGCCGCCGGTCCTGGGAACACCCTCACAACCGAGCAGCCAGCGATCCGTCGATGGTTCTATGCGATGGGCGCCGTGGACGTGATCGACTGGCGTTGCGTCGAACAGCCATCGGCGCAGTACCCCGCCGGCCGGTGGGAGGCGCTGCTGGAGATACCGATCCAGTACAGGTGCTGTGGAGGTACGGATGCAGCGTGGTTTCTCGCACCGCCGGAGGTTCTGCCGTGAACAGAGAAACAAGGAAGCGCGTCCCCACTACGCTCTACGTCATCGTCTGCAACGACAACGTGCAACAGAGCCTATTCGGCGGCCTGCCGGCTCCGCTGATCGAGCGGACCTTGAAAGCAGCCAAAGCCTCTCGTAGACACGAGAACGAACGCTGCTGCGACGGAGGACACCGATGCCTGACGACCCCGAGGTGAAGGTACTCCAAGCGGCGGGCGTGGGCTTCGCAGGAGGGGCGGAGGGGCTGTCCTGGTCGGCGCTCGACGACGCGGAGGCCGACGCGGAGAGGCTCGCGGCCGTCATCAGATGGTTCGCCGGATCCCGCGGAGGGTGGCTCGTCTGTAACTTCTGTCACCACCGCTTCGACGACCATGCCGCCGACTGCGCGGCGATCGCGGCCCTCGCCGCCCACGAGGCCCGAAGGAAGGGAAGGACGCCATGAAGCTGCTCGCCCTGCTCCTCGTGCTCGCCCTTGCCCTCGCCCTCGCCGGGTGCCCCGACCACTGCCAACCGGCGGAGACGCCGGTGTGTCCCGCAGGCATGGAGGCGTGGGGTGCGGTGTTCGAGCGCGGGTTCGGGTGTTGGAACTGGACTGTCGCGTGCCGCCGGGTGGCGCCGTGAGGGCGCACCCGAGCAACGCGCCGCCGCCAACGAGCGAGGCTGGGCGGGCGCTCTCCCGCCTGCGCGCCTTCCTCGGCCGGTACTACGCCGAGCAACCCGGCGAGGGCGGCATGGGTGTCGGCTGCTCCGTATGCGGCGGGCACGGCGGCATCCCGCACCCGCTCTGCGGTGACCTCGACGCGCTGGCCGACCTGAACGGGTGGACGCAAGAGGAGCGGCCGTGAAGGGCGCCGGCCCCGCGTGGGCGGCGTGGCGGCGCGAGTGCAGGGCGACCCGCTGCGAGTGGCCGTTCTGCACCCGGCAGGGGAGGGAGGCGCGCGTTTTGCTTCAAGGCCTGGACTGGACCTACTACGATTGGGAGCGGCGCTGCGAGGAGCACGCGCCGAAGGAGGGTGACTCCGGCGAGGGGGCAAGGTCGTGCATCGAGTAGACACCGAGAACGAGTATCACCGTGGCTGGTGGTGGCTCGTCTGCGACTGCGGATCTTACTTGGACCGTCCGCGCTCCGACCTCGTACCGCACCAGCACAGAGGCAAATGCGGGATAGGAGTGTGCGGATTGCGGCTCTGCCGGAGGTGCCGGCCATGAAGGGCAAGCGCGATCCTAGCAACGGGAACTCGGATCTCGCCCGGCGTTTGCGCGCCATCGCACTACTAGAGCGCGTCACCGAGGTTCGTCGGCTCGCTGCACAGCCGGTCAGCAACGCCATGTGCTCAGTTTGCAGCAACGGCGCCGTAACGACCGAGGATGCCGTAGTGGTACGTCACGACGGCAAAACCCCCGGGGATCTCCCGTGGACGGAGGTCGTCTACACGTGCCGAAGATGCGAGATCGACGACGTGATTGGTGCGCTGAATCGACTCGACGAAGGAGTACCATGGCCCCCGCAGAACTCGTAGCGAAGGCCCGCCCTCGCCCTCGGAGGATGACCTGGATCATGACGAGCTCGAGGCCCTGCGAGGACCCGAAGACCCTAACTAGCCAGGCATCGAGCGTGGCTAACCGCCGCCCGACCACCGTCCGACGCGTCCTGGTCGCGCTGACGCTCGCTTGCTTGTTCCTGGCGGGGTGTTACCGCACTTCTGGTCAGCCGACCGCCGATGGCTGCGACTGCTCCGACGAAGGCTTCATGTTCGGGTCGTTCCGACTTCCCGTCATGCGCTACTGCAACAACGAGTGCCGATCGCGTCGCCGCGACTGTTCCGGGCCGCTGGCGACCCCGGTCGGCCGTGGCCCCGCCGCGCCGGATGGAGGGGCGCCGTGAGCGACGACAGCGAGACCTGGACGTTCTCCTTCCGAAGCTACGTCAGCATCGGCGATGCGCCTCGGGATGAAGTCTGGGGGCGGAGCGTGGTCGAGCGAGAGTGGCCGGAGGGGACCGTCGGAGCAGAGATCAAGCGTCGTATGCTGCGCGGCGAGTCTTTGGGGGTGATCGACGTGGGCGAGGGAGCGCCGATCGCGTCGCCGCGACTGTTCCGGGCCGCTGGCGACCCCGGTCGGCCGTGGCCCCGCCGCGCCGGATGGAGGGGCGCCGTGAGCGACGACAGCGAGACCTGGACGTTCTCCTTCCGAAGCTACGTCAGCATCGGCGATGCGCCTCGGGATGAAGTCTGGGGGCGGAGCGTGGTCGAGCGAGAGTGGCCGGAGGGGACCGTCGGAGCAGAGATCAAGCGTCGTATGCTGCGCGGCGAGTCTTTGGGGGTGATCGACGTGGGCGAGGGAGCGCCGTGAGCGCCGCCTCGGAGCGGGCGCGGGCGCTGCTCGCGAAGGCGTCCGGCGGGTGGCGCCGCATCGCTTCCGTGGATCCGCTGCTCTTCGATGACGGGGAGCCAGTGGACCTCTTCGGAGATAGGCCCACGCGCCTCGGAACGGTCATGGAGCCGACCGACGCGGATCTGGTGCTGATCGCCGCCGCTTGCTCCCCCGAGGGCGGGATCCTCGCCACGCTCGCCGGGGAGGTGGAGGCGTTCGAGGCCCTGCCGCAACAGGCGTGGGTGGACAAGATGGCGGCCGAAGTCGAGGACGCCCCGATCGTGCGGGAGGCACGCGAGCGGTTCGCAGACGCCGCCGCGCGCATCGAGGAGAAGCACGCGGCGCTCACGGCCGAGAACGCCCGGCTGCGGAAGGCGCTGGAAGGGGCGAGGCGAAGGCACACCTGGGATTGCCCGGCCTACTACGAGGAGGCGGGGCTTTGTGGCTGCGGCGCCACGGCCCACAACGCCCGGATCGACGCCGCGCTCAAGGGCTCGGGCGGCTAGGGCGCCTTCCCCCGCAGCTTCGCCGCCTCCTTGCCAACGTCCGCCACCGCCTGCCCGAGTCCGCCGAGCCCGAAGGCCCCGGCGCACCCCCACGCGACCTGCTCCCACGGGACGATCCCCGCGTAGCCGCCGATCACGAGGGGAACGCAGGCGGTGATCGCGTGCTTCGTCTTCTTCGAGGAGAAGAAGTCCCCGAGGTTCGCCACGAGCGAGCGAAGGAGCGAGCCCATCGTTACCTCCCGTCCGCCGGCCGCACCGCCAGCGCGGCGAGCAGCCCGTTGATGTCGTCCAGGGGCACGGTACGCGCCCCTCCGCCGGCCAGCGGAAACGCGCACGCCCCGGGGAGCACGACGCCCCCCGCCTGAAGGCAGGCGAGCGCTCCGAGGAGCGACGCCTGCTGCGCCATCTGCGCGGCGACCGCCACCCGGCCCTGCTCCTGCGCCCACGACTCGACGCGGGGCAACATGAGCCAGACCGCGGCACCGCCGATCAGCCCGAGCGCCGATACGTGGTCGATCAGCCACTTCGCCGCCCGCCACGCGCCGCGGCCGGCGCTCTCCCGGGTCAAGGTCCGCATGTCCGCCTCCTCCCGGCTGTGCCCGTTCTCGGGCATGTCCTGTCTTGGGGTCGGCACGGGCTCGTCACCTCGCAAGATCCGGGAAGAACGCGTAGATTCCCAAGAGGATCACCACCCACACCAGCATCTCTGCAAGATCGTCAAGATCCACGGCCCTCACCTCGCAAGTCCACGAGGTCCATGACCCTACTTCTCGTTCTTTCCGAGGACGCCGCGGGCCCGACGCTCCTCGGCCCGCTCGCGCAGCGCGGCCGAAGCGGCGGAGACGTAGGCCAGCACCCTCGCGTTCGCGGGGTGAGCGAACGGCCCCGCCTCGAACGCCCGCATCCGGTCGGCGATGATCATGAGTAGGTGCTCGTCGAGGATCCCGAGGGTGCTGCCCTCGACGGCACGCGGCCCGTGCTGGAACTGGATCGTCGTGGTGACGAGCGGCCCGTCTGGCACCGCGCAACACCGGATCTCGTAGTGGTGGGACGCTCCGCCTGCGTTCGGGTCGGGTGCGTCCGCCCGCACTTCGCCCCACTCGTATCTGCCCACGAAGTTCAACTCGTCGTCTGGTGGCATGCCTCTCTCCTCTGCGCCCTACGGCGCCATCAAGTCCACGAGCACCGGCTCGCCCCGCCGGGGCCGCAACAGCACGGCAGCCGTCACCTCCCGCCGCGTCGCCGCCGGCACCATCTCCCACTCGACCCGCTGGCGCTCCGGCACGGCGGCCTCGTGCTCGGCGAGGGCTAGGTCCACGTCGAAGAGAAGGCCCTCGACGGCCTCCAGGCGCTCGGAGAGGGCGCGGTCCGCCTCTCGGTGCCGGTCCACCTCGGAAACCGCCGCAGTGGCGAGCGCGACGGCGGCGAGCGCGAGGAACGCGAGGGGGCGGAGCCAGGTCATGCGACGACCTCGTCCGCAGACATCGGCCGGATCAGGAACCGCACGAAGTCCTTGCGCCCCTCTGGCGCCCGGCCGGGCAGGTAGCGGTGCCGCTTCACCACGCCCTCGAAGCGCGCGTTCAGCGGACCCGCGCCCGTCGCGTTGCCCTCGATGGTGGCGAACACGCCGCCGGCCACGGTGAACGACTCGATGACCGTGATGTGGTCGGCCCACCACTTCCCGCCGTCGCCACGCTCGATGACTGCGATGTCGCCCGGTTGCGGCAGCCAGAGCAGCGGCTTGCCGATCTCCACGACTTGGTACGCCGCCGCGCCGCCCCCCCGCCCCCACTCGGCGAGGCGGTACGTCGAGGCGAAGTGCTCTCGGCGGATGGACAGCGACGTCTCGTCGGACCAGCAGCGGGCGGCGAACGCCCCGCACCACTCGAAGCAGCGGTTACGGTCGTACCCCTTGCCATCGGGCCCCTTCCACCACCCCCACCCGAGGCCGTCCGGCGAGCGGATGTACTCGCTGATCCGCTCGAAGCCGTGCGGCCCAGGCATCTCGGAGACGCCGAAGGCCCACTCGACGCGGGCCCGGTCCACGGCGCGCTCGCCCGAACTCACGGCGTCAGGACCGGAACAGGAGCAGGTAGACGGTGTGGTCCGTCTCCAGGAGGAAGCCGTTGCCCTGCTGCCAGCCGTAGATCTCGCTGTTCTCCCCGGCGGCGATGCGGAGACCCGCGCTGGCCGTGGCCGCCCCGAGCACAGCGTCGCGCAGCCAGATCGGGTTCCCGCCGGCAGGGTTGCTGAACTGCACGGCGACGACGAGCCCGAGCCCCGTTGCGTCTGCGCTCGCCTCCGCTGCGGCCGTGATCCGGGCGTCCACGCTCTCGGCCGTCCCCCCCACGGCGTTCGCTGCCATCGAGATCACGGAGCACCCGTCCCCGATGACCGGCTTGCTGCACCGATCGATCACGTCATGTCCGTGCATCACCGTCCTCCTGCTGCTGCTGCCGGTTCGGGTTCCTCGACCACTTCGGGGTCCCGGGGCGCCCTGACCTTCTTGATCACGTCGCGGTAGCCATCTTCGATGGCCCGCATCTCCTCGTCAACGATGCGGGCCAGGAACTTCAAGTCGTCCTTCACGGGGTCGATCTCCTCGGCCGTCGCCCCGCGCGCCTTCAACGAGGCGAGACGGTCCTTCCCGGCCTTGAGCACCGACGACCGGAAGGCTGCGCGGAGGTCGGAGAAGTGCTCCTTCGCCTTCGGGCCGATCTTCTCGACGCGCCACCCGAGGGACGTGATCTTGCGGAGCGCCCACCGCACGTCATCGTCGGCCTCCGGGGGGTAGTCCTTGCCGCCACGCTCCAGGGCGCGGGAGGACCACGGGCTGTCCGGGTCGTCGGCGGCGATGCCCACGTCGATCACGTCCCCGACGAGCCCGCCGGTGAGGAGCGCGTCGAAGTTGCGCCAGACCGCGGCAGGCGACACGGCCGTTGCTCGCCCGGGGCGTGCAGACGCCCGGATGTCGTACACGAGCTGCATCAGTGGATGCCCGGAGAGACCGGCGAGGCGGAGGCCGTCGTCGAGCGCCCACACCTCGCCCGTGGCGTTCTTCCGCCAGAGGTTGCGGCGCCACATCATGCCGCGCTGCTCATCGTCCGAGAGCCCGGCGAGGGCGAAGTCCGGCTTGCCGCGCGCGTCCCGCTGGTAGAGCGTCTGCGGGGCGAAGTCGCCGCCCGCGAGTTCGGAGAGCGTTACGTAGGCCCCGATCCCGAGCCGGAAGAGGGCGTCGGTGGGCTCGGCGAAGTAGGACGCCTGCCAGTCCTTGAAACCGACGAAGCCCGGGTTCGTCACGTTGTCGAGCACGATCAGGGCGGCGTTGCGCGGGACGCGGTTCAGGATGCTCCGCAACGCTCGGTCGTCCTTGTCGAGCACGTCGGCCCGCATCGCGTTCATCATGACGAGGCGGCGTGCCGAGAGCGCCACGGCGCCACGGAACTGCGCTGCGTTCACGGACGCGTTGCTCGACGGGGTGAGGATTTGCGCGTCCCCGAGCAGCAACTCGCCGACGAGGCCGCGCTTGATCCCGGGGATGTCGAGGGCCTTGTAGCTCCACGTCAGGAACGGGCTCACGAGGCCGATCCCGGGCGCCGAGCGGAGGGCATGGATCCAGTTGCCGACATCGGAGTTGCCAGTCCAAACGATGGCTCCGTTGCGGCGCATCAACCACGTTCCCGAGGGTGTCGTCGGGCACCAAACTGTGCCGCGGAACGGCACGGTGTCGCTTCCCATCTTCGCGACGCTGAAGAAACGCCGCGATCCCACGATGGCCGTTTGGCATCGGCTCCGGTGTTCCGCAACCCTGCATCTTCGGCCCGTCATCGCGCACAACATCGTGAAGGCTTCCAGAACGGGTCCTGGATTTTGGGCGAAGGTGATGGTTTTGCCGGCCTCGGAGGTGCTGGCTTCCGCATCCACCATCGCCTGCCACATAGCTTCCGCAGCGTCGCGCGAGAGCTTGCCGACGATGCGCGGCAAGTCGTCCTTCTTCCTGAACCCGGCCCCGACAAGCCGTCGCCTTGCCGCGAGGGGCACCGTGATCTGGACGACTCCGCTCTTCTTGTTCGGCCGCTGCGTTGGGACAACACCGAGCAGCGCGACGATCTTCGCCAGGAACTTCTTCGGAGACTGAGCGATGTTGGCGTAGAAGTACTCCCGGTGTTCGCCTGTGGTCAGGGTCGTGTACTCGTCCCAACGACTCGTGCCGTCCGTCACGATCCACCCGAGGATGGCAGCGTCGGACGGCGAGAGTGCCGACTCCGTGTTCGAGATCCCGTTGCCTGCGGCAACCAAGTGGTGCTGCGTATTCAGTTCCGTAACGATCTCGTTCCTCCTCTTGCCGTTGAGCCTCGTTTCCACGGGCCATCGATGCCCGTCGGTATAGAGGAACTCGCAGAACTTGTTGGCGATGCGGTTCAACTCACCGACGAACGGGAAGGTGTTGATGGCGGTTACGGGCTCCCACCGAGCTTCGTGCGAATCTTTATCAAGCACGAGCACATCTTCGCCAATCCTGATTTCGTGCCACTTCGCCCATCCGCGGCGCGTAAGGCATTCGGCATCTTCGGGCACGCAGTAGTCGAAGAAGAGCGCCTGCGCCGACTTCGCCGCGGCCCTCCCGACGAGGTTCCACGCCTCCTGTCCGTCGACGATGACCGCCTGCGACGGCGTTTGCCCGACGTTGCGGACGGCCACCTGGATGTCGCCGTCGCTCAACTTCTGGAGCGTGGCGATGCGGCGGCGAGAGACCTTGAGGTCGAGGGTGTCCCCCGGGGCGAGTTCGGATATCCGGCCGTCGAGGATCTTCGCGTTCCGCACGGCCTCGTCGATCTTGAAGGCATTGTCGCCCCATCGGTAGACGCGGCCGAGGCCGCGACGCCACGCGTGGAACGGCTTGAGCACCTTGCTCGCGCCGGGCGTGAGGGGCGTCGGCGCCCGGATGGTGCCGAGTTCGGCTTCGACGACGGTCGTGTTGGTGAGGCCCGACCGCTCGACGCCGCGCAGGATCTTCTCCAGTTGCGTCCCGGCGAGCTTCCCGCCGCGGTAGTCGCCGAGCCACACCTTTGCGGTTTCCGCGAAGTTCGGCGGCGTGCCGCGCCGGAGCACCTGTAGGGTCATGTTCGAGAAAGAGTTGTAGATGTGCGTCGAGGGCTTGCCGGCGGTGAGGTTCATGCCGACGATGCGCTGCGCGGACCGCCACCACTTCTGACTCTCGGCGGCGTCCATCGCCTTGTAGAGCCACCCGGCGGTGGACTCGAAGCCCCGGTGAACGGCTGTGATCCCGAACGGCGACTCCTGTGGGGTGAGGACACCGCCCGGGACGAGCGCCTGCTCCAAGTCGGCCGACGTGGGGATGTGATCGCGCAGGGACTTCGACGGCGGCGCGTAGTCGTTGTTCAAGGACGTGGTGATGCGCTCCAGGCGGCGGGCCGCGGCCTTGCGGCTGATGCGCGCCGCGGAGGCGATCCGACCGATGTAGTCGCGCCCCGGGGAGGCGAGTTCCGCCGCTAGCTCCGCAGGCCTGATGCGGTTCAGGGCGGGGGGCATGGGGCCACCTTCGATGGCGACGCGCTGGACGAACTTCGAGGCGACGTAGGGCGCCTCGAAGCGGTCCATGCCGAAGCTAACGATGGTGTCGATGATGGCGCCCGCCGCCCTTGCCTTGCTCGCGTCCTCGGCGACGACCTCGGCGAGTTCGCGCAGCGCCTCCGCCCGGACGAGGTTCATGATCTCTGGCTTCTTCGCGGCCACGTCCGCCATCTCGTCGAGGTAGTTGACGGCCTTGCCGGCCGTCGTCTCGACGTAGTTGATCGGGCGTTCGAGGAGGTGCGACTCGCCGAGGTCGAGCAGGCGGCCCTCGATGTGCTCGGCGGGCAGTTCAGGCGCCCGTGCCCGGATGGCCTTCACGACTTCGGCCCGCATCCGTGGGGACCGCACGAGTTGGGCGCTCACGTCCTTGAACACGGCACCGAGGATGCGGAGGGCGCCGGAGCGGCCGATGAAGCCTGCACCGCCAGTGCGCTTGAGCCGCGCCTGCTCGATGTCGAGGATGCCCTCGGCGGCGCGCTTGACGAGGGCGGCCGGGCGGTAGGTCTTCGCCACGGCCTCGACGAAGGCGTCGGCCATTTCGGCGAAGCGCGGGTTCTGCGCGAGGGTGAACTCCTCGGCGACCGGGGTGACGACCTTCTGGCCTTCGGCCTGCACGACGGTGCCGACGTGCCCGAGGGCGGGCGTCCGCTCCAACTCCTCGGGCGTGATGTGCTTGAGGGCGAGCTTGGTACGGGCCGCAGACGCCGCCTTCAACTGCCCCGGCGTCGCGGTCTCGGCCGGCGGGGCGAGACGTTCGCGCTCTGCGGCGACGGCGGCGGGGAAGCGGGCGCGGCCCTTCTCGTACTCGATCGGGATCTGGTACGTCGTCTCGAAGGCGGGCGCGCCGGGGCGGTTCGCCACGGTGTCGGGGCCGCCGACGATGCGCTCGCCCGCGGCCACGACCTCCTCGTACCGCTTCAACGCCTCCATCGCCTCGGGGAGCCGTGCGAGCTTCGGTCCTGCGGCTGCGGCGGCGGCGGCCCTGGCGGTGCCTGGTGGCGCAGTTGGATCATCCGGCATCGCCCGTATCTGCCTGTCGAGGGCGCGCAGATCCTTCACCCGCTGCTTGTAGTAGTCCCGGATGCGCGTCACCTGCCGGAGCTTCGCCTCGATGGCGGTGCGGACCTCGGGGACCTCGTGCGTGGCGGCGCGCTTCCACAGGTCGAGGAAGGACGCGAACTCCCGGCCGGGAGTCGGCGGCACCGGGGCCGTCCCGGGAGGCTGCGTCGGATCGACGCCCGCCTTGATGTCGGCAATCACGTCGGCGACGAAGCGACCGTGCAGGTCGGAGGGCTCCATGACGATCGGCTCGAACAGGGTGGCTGGGTCCACCTCGCCGCGCTCGATGGCGCGGGCCATCTCGTCGGCCGCCCCGCGGACCGCTGCCGCCTGCTCCCTCGGGGCGTTGATCATGCGCTCCATCTGCGCCGTCGCCTCGGGCGTCGCCTGCTCGATGTTCTCCTGGCCGAACCATCGCTTGGCGCTGGCCCACCGCTCCGCGCCGCTGATGCGCTTGCCCTTGAACGGCGAGACCTTGCGGACCTGGATGCCGGCCTGCTCGACTGCGGCCCCCGCGCCGGCCTTGATGCCAGCCTTGATGACTTCCGCCTTCGCGAGCACGGAACGCACCGGGGCTGGGATGGCCGCCTTCGGGATGGCCTTGAGGGTCGGCGCGAGCATGAGCGCCGTGCTGAAGGGTCTGGTCGCTGCCGTCTCGACGGGGTGGGCGAAGAAGGCCGCCGTGCCGCCGATGGCGCCGGCGAGCATGGCCTCCCCGACCTCCTCCTGGCCGATGCCGTACTGCTGCGCGAGGAATTCCCCGAGGGGCTTCGCCACGTCCTCCTGCGAGATGTCGGCGCCGACGACCTTCCCTGCGAGTTCTGCGATCATGAGGGCATTGTCGCGAAGGTCCGTGGCGAAGTTCTGCATGAAGGCGACGGAGGCGTCGATGGGGTGCTTCGCCCGATAGGAGGATTCGAACCACCGCTCGGCGAGGTCGTTCTCCGTGGCCTCGAAGGCTTCGGCGATGTCGGCGGGCGGAGGGAGGGCACCTACTTCCTGCGGCTTCCCCATCGCCTCCTCGATCCCCTTGTTCGCCCCCGTCACGAGGCCGGACAGGGCACCGATGATGCGGGCGTCGATGGCGTAGCCGCGCTTGATCACGGTCTCGACGACGCCCACGTCCCGGGGCGGGTTCTTCTCCAGCACGGCGTCGAGGGCGAGTTGGCCGACCGGCGCGGGCTTCCCCTTCTCGTCCGTCCCCGGGGTCTCGTCCTCGAAGTCGATGCCGCGCCGCATCGCCTCGCGGATCCTCTCGGTGGTGTCGTGCGCCTCCCGGGGGTCGCCGAGGGCGGAGACGGCCCGCTGTGCGCGTTTCGGGAGGTCGGAGGTGTCAGGGCGCCCCCCGAGCGGCCCCTGGTCTCCTGGGGCGGCGTAGACCACCCTGGCGGGCTGTTGCTCCCCGGCGGCCGGAGGCGGTGGGCGGCGCGACATCGGCGCCGTGACGCCGAGGTCGGGCAGTCCGGCCTCATGCTGCATCGCCTTGAGGGCGGCGTGGCGCTTCATGGGCGCCGTGGCGCCCGCTGGAGCCTCGATCCTGACGACGCCGGGCGGCGCCTCCGCAGGCTGCGGCTCGGCCTCCGACTCCTCAAGCGCCACATCCTCGGGGGCGAGCGGGCGCTCCGCGGCTTCCGGTGTCGCCCACGCCCCCAACTCCTCGATGTCCCTGTCGAGCATGCCCGCGCGCAGGTTCCCGGCGTCGTCGATGGCCCCGACCTTCCGCAGCGCCCCGACGATGCGGTCGGCTGCGACACCGCGGCGGCGGAGGTCTGCGGCCCATTCGCGGGCGGAAGGCATCGGCGGGCTAGCGCGCCTCGATGGCGTTCAGGATGTCCTCGGATGACCTGCCGGCGGGCGGGGTCGCCTGCTTGATGAGGTCCGTGACGCTCTCGCCGAGGGCGGAGGCGCGCGCCGCGTTCAGGCCGACCTCCACCTGATCGAGCCTCTCCTGCTCGAAGAGGAGGCCGGACTCCATCTCGATGGAGCCCAACTGCTCGACGGCCAACTCGCGCTTGTCGCTCTCCTCGCTCCTGGAGTCCCGCATGGCGTCGCGGATCTGCCCCGCGATGGACGACTTCAAGGCGCGCACCCTGTCGATCTGGTTCTGGTAGAGGCGACGGACCGCGATCTGCCGCTGCGCCGGGCTGTCGCCGCGCGTCTCGGCGTCGATCTGCTGGTTGATGCGCTTGATCTGGCCTTCGAGGCGCTTCTGCTCCAGGTCCGTGAGGGCGGTGTAGCGGGCGGCGCGGGCCCCGCTTTCCTTGGTGCGTGCCTCGGTGAGCCCCATGCGGCCCTCGCGGGTCTTCTCCAACTCCTCAGCCCGCTCCCCGGCGAGACCGGCCGCGGCCTCGCGCCCTGCGACCTTCGATGGTTGCTCGGCCTTCTCGATCTCTGTCTTGGCGCCGAGACGGGCCGCCATCGCCCCGCGGTAGGCGGCCTGCGCCGGGGTCTCGGCCATGCCGTGCCTCGGGAACAGCCCCTTCACTTCGGCCGCCGCCCGGTTGCGGTGAGTGCCGAAGATCATGTCGAAGGCCGTGCGTGGCTTCGCCGCGGTGGTCGCCGCCCGGATGGCGGCAGCCTGCTTCTCCGGGGTGTCGGCGCCGGCGGCGAGGGACAGAGCCTCTTCCAGGGTTGCCGTGCGGGCGGCGGTCTCCGGGGTCGCCCCGGGTTCCTGCATCCGGCGCTCGTCGAAGGTCTGGCCGGGGGGCGGGGCGGCCTCGGGGGCGCGGGCTGGCGCACGAGCGGACACGCGCGCCACGGCCTCCTGCACGACGTCACGGGCCTCCTTCGGGTCGGCACCACGGCGAACGAGGGCGGCGATCACGTCGGCGCCGGAGGCCCCCTGCGCGATGCCCTCGGCGATGCGGTCCGTGATCACGTTCAGCTTCTCGACGCGGGCGGCTCGACGGGCCTCCATCTGCTCGGGCGACGGGGCTCCGAGTTCGCCGCCGCCACCGGGAGGGAGGCCCGGGGCGACGGCCGCCGGGGCCGACGCGGGCGGGGAGAACGCCTGCTGCGCCTCCTGCGGCGTGAACTGCATCCCAGGGTACTCGGCCGGGGGCAGGCCGCGCGACGGCAGCCCGGGGAACGCAGCGAGCGGGGTCGGCCGCTGTCCCGTGGGAAACGGCGTCGCGAACGCAGGAGGACGCCCCTGTCCGGCCAGTCGCTCCGCTGCGAAGGCTCGCAACGCCTGCTGCTCTGCGGACGTTACCGCCCGGCCGGGGACGGTCGGTGCTTCGCCAGGAGCGGCGGAGAGGAGTCGCTGCACCCGCTCCCGATCCGTCTGCACGATCGACGGCACCTCACCTTCACCAAAAACAAACTCCTGCCCCGCGGGTCCGGCGGGTGCGCCCGGTACGGCGTCCTCGGGCGTGGCCGGTCGCATCCTTCCCATCCTCGCGTCGAACACGAAACCGGGAGTGCGGCTGACAGGTCCGGCGGCCATCTCGCCGAGCACCTGTTCCGAGGAGGTTCCGGGCAACGCCCGTTGTCCGGCTTCGAGCGCAGACAGCACGCCGCGGGCCTGCGGCGGCAGGGTGGCGGCGATGGCGAGCCGCCGCGCTGCCTCCATCCGAAGCTGCTCCGGGCTGCTCGGCCGGATGATGTCTGGCGGCAGGTTGACCGGCGAAGGTGGCGGATACCTCCCGGCGCCGATGTACCTCGGAGGGATGGTCAGCGGCACGCTGGGATCCCTCTGCGTCGCGCCGGTGTCGAGTGGCGGGAAGGTGAGCCCTGGTGCTGGTGCCCCGGCTGCGGCTTGCTGGGCGAGGCCTGCACGCTCCGCCATCTGGTCAATCTGCGCCGACTGCTCTGACGTCCACGGCCCCCCAGCCGACTCACGTGCCATCTCCGCAAGGGCGCTGAACCGCGCCGACCTCTCCGCCTCGGCTGTCACCCGATCCGGTTGGGTCGTCTCTTCCGGGGGCCGGGCGATGGGCGACGGCTCCGGCCCGGACGGACTGAACGGCCCCTGCACGCCCTCCGCCGGCGGGAGCTCGAGGCCCGAAAGCCGCCGGGCCGCCTCCGCTCGCAGGTCGCGCTGCCCGCCCCCGAGCAGTTCCGAGACCTTCCCGATCCCTGCCCCGACGCCCGACGCGAGCGCCCCGAGCGCCTGCGACCCGCCCACTGCGTCCGCGAGGGCGAGCAGGGCCGTGATGTCCTGCGGGGTCGTCCTTCGACCGGGCACGACGCGGGCCCCCTGCCCCGACGGGACGCCGCGCAGCGCCAATCCTGCTCCCGGTTGGATGAGGCGCGCCATCAGTCGTTCCAGCCCGTGCGGACTTCGTCCCTTCTTGCTCTGACCGAGGCGGCGACAGCCGGGTCCGTCTGCATCCGCGCGATCCGCTCCACCTCGTTCTTGTACATGTCGGGGTCATCGTAGATATAGCCCGTGTACTTCTCCTTCGCCGCGTCCACCGCGGCGTTGGCGGCCGCGAGCGCCTCAGCGCGCCGCTCGCCCTCCGTCCCGGCCTCGGCAGCGAACTGCGACGCGGCAAGGTCCGCCAGCGCCGCCTCGTTCTGCTGATCGAGGATCGACTGCTGCTGGCCGAGGATCGCCTGCTGCGCCCCGAGGTCGAACTCGCCCTGCGCCGCACCGACGTCTAGCGCCGACTGCTGGGCCGCCGCGAGGTTCGCCCCCGACGTGAGGGGTGTGCCACCGGAGAGGCCGTAGGCGAGGGCCTTCGCTGCCTTCTGCCGGATCGCTTGCCGCGCCCTCTCCTGTGCAGTCCGAAGATCCGAGAGGCCCTGTTCCTGGATCCCGATGCCCCTGTTCTGGATCTGCGCTGCGAGGTCGGCCGCGGCCTGCCCGCGGGCGATGTTCTTCTGCTTCTCCTCGTAGCTCCGCTCCGGGTCGAGGATATCGTCGAGCCTACGCATCCTTCGCCTCCTACTCCAGCCTACGGTCGCGCACGGCGGGTGCCAACGTCACGCGAGGTGCTTCTTCCCGATGAGGTACAGGAGCCCGCCGTAGCCGAATCCGCAAAACACGGTCGTCGCCGGGTACGACGCCGCGTCCCCGAGCCCCGTCGCCGAGTCCCCGAACCGCCACCGGCACTCGATGAACTGCTCCTTGCCCTCGATGGCCGACTGTCCCGCCGCCCCGCCGGGGAGCGTCGCGATCCCGCTCCGGTTCTCCGTGGCGCTGTTCGACCGCCCGATGAAGATCGGCGGCCCCGAGCGCACGCCGCCCGCGGTGAGGTCGTACGAGTTCCCGTACGGGCCAGCCGCAGCGTAGACGGTCGGGATCAGGAGCATCTCCTGGTCGTAGTCCCCGTCGGACATGGTCCCGTTGATGCGCTCCTTGATCCGGTCGAGGAGGTAGAGATTCTTGTCCGCCGGGGTGAAGGTCGCGTAGGCGAGGCGCTGGTAGCCGTAGTCGTCGGCCCGCGCCCCCGTCATGATCCCGACGTCGATGTCCGTGACGAAGTTGGCGTCCACGGGCTTCAGGTTCGTGGCCGCCGGGGTGTCCGCCCAGTTGAGCACGGCGATGACGTGGTGGAGCACGAACGGGAACTTGATCGGGATGTCGGCCCTGTCGCACGTCGGCGCCGTGTAGGGCGCCGCGCCGACGTAGGGCAGCCGGGCGATGTTCGCCGCGGTCACGGACTCCGAGAGCGGGAACATGGGGACGACGATCACCTCGTAGGCGGCGTCGTCCTCGATGTGCTCCGCCGGGGAGATGTCGGACTCCTCGGTCATGCCGCCGGCGAGCTTGTTGGCGAACACGGCGTCGATCACGCCGACGTTCGTCTGCACCCCCGTCGCCGTGTTCGCCTCGATGGCCGCCACCCCCGCGACGAAGGCCGGCGTCTGGATGGTGACCACCGCCGGGGCGTGCTGCATGAGGTGGCGCTGCGGGGCGTTCTGCACCTCGCTGCCGGTGTCCCGCGGGACGAGGATGGATCGCAGGCGGAGGCTGATCTGGAGGGCGACGAGGGCGAGATCCTCGCCCGCCACGGCGGTTGTGATGCCGAGCGAGCGGTTGATCTGCGGGTCGATCATGATGACGTAGGTGCGGTAGGGGTGCAGCACCTTGCCGATGTTCGTCAGGATGAACGGGTTCTGCTTGAGGTCGTCGCCGTTCCATAGATCCGCCGAGAAGTTCACGGACAGGATCTCCCGCTCGGGGATCAGCGGCGCCGCCGCGTCGAAGACGAGCATCGTCTTCTCCATGAGCCGGAGCCGGAAGAAGACGCTGTTCACGTTGTCGTAGTCGAGGTTCCCGCGCGCTGCGCCAACGGAGTACGTGCGGATCCCTGCGGACTCGCACCGCTGGTCGAACGAGATCGACAGCTCGTCGAGGAGGAGGTCGGGCGTCGTCGAGGAGACCTGCCCGTCGTCGTCGAAGAAGTCCTGCGTCGGCGGCAGGGTGAACGGGATCATGAAGGTCCCGGTCGCGTCGAGGAACGCATCGAAGAAGACGCCGTCGAGAAACGGCACGTGGAAGTTGAGCCGGAACGGGGCGTGCGGCGCCTCCATCTGCTCCCGCTCGATGCCGGCGGCAAGCTCCGTGGCCGCGCTCGTCAGGGGCGTGTAGACGTGCTCCCGGTCGAGCTTGGCACCGCGGGCGAGCCGGCTTCGGGTGATCGCCGCCACCTAGTCCTCCACCTCCTCAAGCACGGTCATGGTCGTCGTGTAATACTGCTCCGTCTCCGGGTTGACGCCCCACGGGGGGAGGTCGCCCGTCCAGTGCGGGATGACGAGGGAGAGCCGCGCCCGGCTGTCCCGGTGGAGCGGGATGTTGAGGTCGCGGGCGTGGATGGCAATCCCGCGCAGCGCCCCGCCAGGGTGCGGCGTCTGGAGGTCGGGCCACGCCCCCGGGGGACCGGCGCGGTTGAACGCTTCCGCCGTCCCGCGGAAGTTGTGGCGCCCGATCTCCACGGCGTTCGCCGCCTGATCCTCCGGGCGCCACGGGTTGTCCACGGTCAGGAGGAGGTCGATGTCGTTCACAGGGTCCCCGGTCGCCCGGTGGGGCGGCACCGGGGCCCCGTAGGTGAAGGTGTTGGCGTAGGGCGTCCCCGTGGTGTCCGTCTGGAGGAAGGCGACCACGTCCACGATGACGATGGGGTGCTTGAAGTAGAAGGAGGCGGTCCAGACCCTCGCGTCGAGGGCGTCGGACTTGTGGATGCCCTTCATCCGCTGCGGGTTCAGGAAGGCGTCCGGCACGGTACCGGAGACGCCGGTGGCGGTGTTGTGCCTCGGCATGAACGGCAGCATCGGAAGGACGCCCGCCGCGATGGGGTCGGGGAGGAAGCGCGAGATGAACTGCGTCTGGACGAAGCGCCGGAGGAGGTCGCCCTTGCGGACGTTGTTGACGCGCCGCTCGTGGTCCTCCATCGCCCGGTCGAGGCGGTTGCCGTCGATGGTGGTGCCGGCGGCGAACTGCTCGTCGGTGAGGGTGCGGCTGCCGCTCATGGCGCCAACTACACCGCCGGCTCGAAGAAGAAGATGGCCTCGATCTCCTCGATGCCGCCCGCCGTGGTGTCCGACTCGACGGCGACGGCCTGCCCCTGCGGGATCCGCACGTCGTCGTGGATCTCGAACGCGTCGGACTCGTTGGTGTTCACGCGCAGGATGCCCAGGGTGGCGGCCGCGGTCAGGCCGGTGATGGCCCCGTCGCCGCGGCACGTCACGTCGGCGGTGCGCGGGGAGCCCACCGTGGAGTTGCCCGGGGTGAGCGCCGATCCTCCGGCCGCCGTGCCGGTGACGCTGAGCAGCTTGTACAGCGTCGTGACCACGTTCCCGCACCGGATGGAGCGGATCACGAGGTCGCGCTCCGTGTCGTCGTTCCGCAGGTAGAACGTGTACTCGCCCGCAGCGGCCGTGTCGATCGAGACGGCCCGGAACACGCGGGCGTCGTCCCGGGCGACGTGGTACGGGGCGCCCTCAGCCTTGGCGTCGGTGTGGAGCCAGCCCTTGGGATCGACGGGCACGTCCTTGCGGGTGCCGTCGCTCGTGGTTCCTTCGATCATCATCGGTTCACGTCCTTGTCCTGAACGACCTCGCCCAACATGAGGGAGAGGTACGTGTTAGTGCGGCGCTGCTCAAGCAGGAGGCTCTCCATCGTCCGCAGGATTTGGCGCTCAAGGGACTCCGCCCCGAGTTCGATCTCCTTGATCGTGGTCGAAACGACGGCGTTCCGGTTGGTCTCGGGGTCCACGGCGTCGCCCACCTACGTCACCTCCGCGATGGTGGTGACGCCGTTGTGGGCCTGCCCCGTGGCGTTGACGCACCCGACGATGATCACGTCCGCGGCGGGGCCCGCGACGTGGTTGACCACGAAGCCTGCGTTCGCCGGGACGCCCTTGAACAAGCAGCCGTTGAACGCGGCCCGGGCTCCGCTCTCGACGACGACGTAGCACTCCCTGTCCGCGGCGACTGCTGACATGGGGTCGCCGGGGGCCTTCTCGAAGATGCAGCCGTTGAAGAGGACACTGCCGGAGCGCACCCACACGAGGGAGACGGCGTTGTTGCGCTCGGCGTTGCGCGTCGTCGAGAGGAAGTGGATGCCGGAGAACACGGCATCCTCCTGCACCACGACGCGGCGCTCGATGCGGGTGTCGGAGAGGCCGAGGATGCGCGTGAACGGCCGCGTGAGCGTCGCCCCGCCGTGCGCCCCGGCGGAGAGGAGGAGCACGTTGTCGATCGTGCGGGCTTCGGTGATCGGCTCCTCGGGGAGCACGATCTCGGCCCCGGCCAGGGCGCGGCGGCCGTGCTCGCGCTCCTCCGAGTCCCGAAGGGGCTGTCGCCCGTCTTGGCCCCGCGGGTGGAGTTCCCGGACGTTCCCCGCGCTCACCGGCCCCTCCGCCGGCGGCCGGAGGTCGGCCGCACCACCGCCTTCGCCGAGTCGAAGGCCAGGGCCTCCGCCGTGTTGCGGACGTGGCCGAAGAGCATGACCTCGACGTGCTCGCCCTTCACCACGTCGGACACGGCGACGGTGTCCACCTGCTCGTCGTCCACGAGGTAGTTGCCGCGGGTCGAGACCGTGGGGTCCCCCCACTGGGCGGCGACGCCCTCGAAGACGCGCGTCACCATCGCGGCGGCGGCGTTGCGGAGGCGGCTGCGGATGGTCTGGACGTTCGCCACGTCGTCGATGTTGCCCTCGTAGTCCACGATCTGCGAGGTCCACCCCTTCCAGTCGGACCCGATGAGGACGTTGAGGAGGCCGAAGACGCTGCCGCCGGTCGGCACCACCGTCGTTGCTGACCCGTGGGACCGGAGCTTGAGGTAAATCGTCCGCAGGAGCAGTTGCAGCTTACCGCGAAGCCCGATCTGGTCCGACTTGATGATCCAATCCACGGGCTGCGCCACGGCGTCCGTCGAATGGCGGTTGTTGAACTGCGCCTGCTGCCAAGCGAGCACCTCGGCGTTCGCCGTGTAGGGGTCGGCCCCTGCGACGCGCGCGATGGTCGCTGTGACGCCACGGAGGCCGAGGCTCATGGCGTCCATCGCGACCGATCCGATGTAGCGGAACGGGAGGTAGATGAGCGGGTTCCGCTGCCGGAGGTTCAGGTTGATGTTCGGCTGGTAGGGGCTCGCGGCCACGTACCCCGCCACGCCGCCGTTCCACCGCAGCCGGATCTCGTTGCCCGTGGCGGAGACGAGTCCGGTGCCGGAGTCGTAGACCTGCACCTCGCTGCTGCCGATGACGGGAGCACCCGGGGAGTAGCCGGGCGCCGACTCCAGGCGTTCGGACGGGAGCAGGAAGTCCACCTCCGCCGTGCCCGTCCGCAGGAACGGCACCCACAGGAGGTTATCGAACCGGACGATGAGCGTCAGGCGGTCTGGGAGGTTCGTGAGCGTCTGCCCCGGGACCACATCCACGGGCAGAAGGTAGGTTCTGGCGGTCGCAGGCGTCGCCCCGTTCGGAAACGTCCACCCGGTCGGCACCTTGATCCACTCCCCGACGTAGAAGGCCGACTGCGCCCCGGCGGCGGGCATGACAGCGTCGAAGGAGTAGACCTTGCCGGAGATGCGGCGGATGTCCTCCACGTCGTAGCTGATGGAGCGGTCGAGGCCGCCGCCGCGCCCGTAGCGGAGCAAGTACCACGACCCCACGGTGACGTTCTCGCCGCCAGCGCTCCCGCCCGGCGTGCCGCCCATCGTCGAGGCGTCCGTGATCGCCGCGTCCTCGCTGGACCCGACGAGGAAGAGATCGTCCTCCCCCATGAGGAACCACGGCGACCGGATGTTGCGGAGGGCGCGCACCGTGTTCGCCGCCGCCGCGACGGACTCGAAGTTCCACACCGTCCACCGGCCCCGGGCGAAGGTGAGGGCGAAGGCGATCTCGGGGAAGCCGAAGATGAAGGCGTCGCGGATGTCATCGTAGACGACGTGCGCCCCCTCCGGCCGGTAGGCGTGCTGGATGCGCGGCTGGTCCGAGGCGAGATTCGTGAAGCCCGCCTGCTGGTAGTAGGCCGTGAGCGGGTTCGAGACGGCGGAGCGCCAGAACTCGCGCATCCCCACCTCGTCCTCACTCTGGCCGATGTCCTTGATGTCGAGGCCGTTGCTCGTGACGTAGGCGCTGCGGGCGTCCACCCAAGCGACGAGGCCGCCGCCGCTCGTGACTGCGTTCGGGTTCGCGCAGCCGACGTGATCGGGGGCCTTCGTCAGCCGGCCACCGGAGAGCAGGACGCCCGTGGAGGGCTGGTAGAGGAAGGTCTCGCTCTCCGTGAACAGGAGGAGATTGCCCCCGATCTCCTGCGCCGCGGTGAGGTCGTTCTCGGACGGGATCTGAACGAAGTTGAGGCCGATGATGCTCGTCGGCCGCCCGGGGTCGGAGAAGTAGACGACGCGCCCGTCGAGGAAGGCGAGGCGGTTGAGGAACGGCACCACGGCGTCCGCCTTCGGGAAGTTCGCCGTGCCGAGGTAGGCGTAGCCGTCGGAGAAGATCCCGTTCGCCGGGGTCGCCTGCACGAGCAGGGACGACTCGCAGGGGCCTCGGAACAGCCAGTCGCGGCGGTCATGGCCGTTGACCTGCTGCGTGCGCGTCCCCCGGAACGTCGCCGGGAAGTAGGCCCACAACCCCGCCCGGCGGCTCCCGAAGTAGAGGGTGTCGGCGAGCTCGCGGAAGAAGAAGGGCTTCTCGTCCCCGGTGGTGTAGTCCTCGAAACTCTCGTCGCGGCTCGTCTCGTAGAGGCCGTGGCGGCGCTCCACGTCGGCGATCTGCCCCGCCGTCCTCGGGTGCAGCATCTCCTCCCACGTCTCGTGCGTGGTGAGGTCGTGGATCGTGATGAGGTACGCGGCGAGGTACTGCCCCGTGTCCCTGGCGTCCGACCCCAGGAACAGCGACCCCGAGAAGGTGCTCACGCGGAAGGCGGAGATGACCTGCTCGTGGCCGAAGTCCGTCTTCATGTAGGCGGAACCGAGGTGGCGCTCCACCGTCACGTTGTCGAAGGCGAAGGTCGTGTCGAACTGCGCGACCTGCCCGAAGCCTCGCCGGACGTGCCACGCGTCCCCGCGCCGCTCGAGGTTCTGGAGGTACGGCCCCTTGCCGAGCGTGTCCACGCCCATCCCGGGCGGGAGGAAGTCGATCTCGGTGGCGCCTTCGTCCGCCACGGCTACGCAGCCGCTACGTGGTCGCTGGCCCCGGGGTTGCGGCCGATGGAGAGGTAGCGGCGCAGGGCGCCCTCGCGGTCCTTTCGAAGCTCGGCGACTTGCCTGTTCGAAGCCCCGTCGGTGACCGCGTAGAAGAGGTAGGCGTAGAGAGCGATGAGGTCGTGGAACTCGTCGAGGTCGTCGATGTCCTCCAGGTCGGTGACGTCGATCTCGGTCCAGTCCACCGCCGACACGGGGCAGTAGACGAGCCGGATCGTGCGGGTCTCCCGAGCCCAGAAGTAGAGCGACTGGCCTTGCAGCAGGTACGAGTTGGGAAGGATCCGAAGCTCGGCGAGGGAGGCCGCGGCGTCGTAGTCCCACAGCCAGTTACCGGAGGCATCCACGGACTCGACGCGGACGATCGAGGAGAGGCGGGCCGCAGTCAGCGTGGTGGCGTCGCCGAGGATCTGCACGGCGCCCGTGGCGAGGTTGTAGGAGTCCTGGTCCACCAGCGAGAGCGTGACCTCGGCCCGGTAGAAGTTCGGGTCGTAGCTGCGGACGAACGTGCGGAACTGTGCGTAGCCCCGGGCAAGCCAGATCGCGCGCTGCGCCGGGTCGAGGAACGTCGGGTCGTCCTCGTTGCAGAACCTGATGAAGATGGCGTCTACGTCGGCGACGTACACGGCGCTACCCCGTGCTCGTGGGTGTGCGGTTCGCTGCTTCCTGCGTCGCCTCGGGGCGCGGGAAGCGCGCCATGCCCGAGGTGGTCGCCGGGAGGGCCGAGCGCACCCCCGCGGGCATCGGCCGCGGCCCCGGGGCACCCGGCGGCCCCGGCGCGTTCGCTGCTGCCCGGAGGGCGCCGACCTGCTCCTGGTCGGCGGTGACGCCCGCGGGCCCGAGCTTCATCTGGACGATCTGCGCGTAGGCGGCGGCGACGCGGGCTTGCGCGTCGGGCGGCAGGGCGTAGAACACCTTGCTGTTCCGCATGGCGCCGCCGAAGACCCGCTCGAAGGCGTCGAGGTCGTCGGTGGCGTAGACCTGGATGGCGGCCCCCTGGATGACGCCCCGCAGCATCTCGTTCGCGTGGGACAGCGCCGACACCCGGTCGAGCAGGCGCTTGGAGCGGGTGCCGAGGGCGATCTCGTCGGCGGCCTCCATCGGGGTCAGCACGCCGGCATCGACGAGGGCCAGCGCCTTGCGGCGGCGCTCCACGACGCCGTCGCGGAACAGGCTGTCGGCCTCGAGGAACACCTCCGGGGCGTCCACGAGGTTCGTCGCCTGGATCTGGCCGAAGACGAACTCCCCCTCGTCGTCGTACATGCGGAGGCTGCGCTCCTCCGTGTAGTACGCCTTCATGTGGACGAGGGCGACGCGGGCGTGCTCCCGGACGGCGGAGGCGATGTCCTCCTGCGTCGTCTGGAGTTGCGAGGCGTCGTTCTGCGTCAGCACCTCGACGTGGGCGCCGGACTCGACGTTCTGCGCCGTCTTGCCGAGGCTCGTCGAGTGGACGCCGAGGATGTCCATGATCAGGGACTCGATCCGGGCGACATCGCGGAAGGCGGCCTCGGGGATCGGGTTCGCCTGCATGTAGGACGGGTTCGCGCCAAGCCCGCTGACGGGGATCTTCTCGAAGCCCACGACCTTGAACGCTGTGCTCGGGACGTTCGCCGAGTCCGGGATCAGCACCTTCGGGCTTGCGGCGACGCGAACGGCGTCAACGATCTGGTCGTTCTTCTCCTTGAACACGCGCACCGGGTCGATGGCGGCGTGGATCATCCCGAGGCCGTAGAGGCGGTCGGGGATCACGGTGTAGCGGATGTGCTGGACGGGGATCTCGCCGCCCTTCGGGGTCCACCCCTCGCCTTCGTCGGTTCCCCACAGCCAGGTGTCGCCGCACAGGACGCCGTGCCACCCCGCGCGCCAGTAGACGTCCCACACCTCGATGCGGTCCTTCGGGCCGCGGGACGTGGGCTTCTGGCCGACCGGCGTCGCCTCCTCGATGGCCCTGGTGTGCTTCGGGTACGCCTCCTTGAGCACGTCGCGCTTGTAGAGGGTCCGCACCGCCGTCCAGTCGGCGTCATCAGGGTCGAGGGCGCCGGGCTCGTGGAGGATGTCGTAGGGCGAGACGACCTTCATGTGGGTGAGGCCGTCGCCGGGGTTGTAGACGTTCCACAGGCCGACGTTGCCGGTGAGCGTGAGCCACCGCGTCCACGCCGTCGCGAGCTTCCGCACGTCCTCCTGCCACCAGTAGTAGGTGAGCGCCTGCTCCGACGCCTCGCTCTTGCCGATGTCCTCGACGGAGTTGGAGGCCGGCAGCACGCCCATCGACGGGTAGACGATGGCGAGGCGGGACAGCATGAACCGCCACGGCGTCAGGAGGATGTTGAACTGGTGGTCGGACGACTTGCGGTGAACGATGTCGCCAGCGAGGCCGACCTGGAAGCGGGCGGCGACCGTGTTCCCCGTGGACGTGAGGAGGCGCTGGAAGCCCTCGACGAAGCGCAGGCAGAGGTCCCACATGTCCTCGTCCACGCGCCGGTACTTCCTCGCCTCGTCGATCTCCTTGCTGAACGCTGCCGGGAGGTCCGGCGGGGGCCTGGGCGCGGGCGCTGCCGGTCCGGCCAGGGCGAGCGGGTCGCCGTCCGGGGCGGACTCCTCGCCGCCCGTCTCGCCGCCGGCCACGAGGAGGCGGAACCTGTCGAGGACGCTTGCCATCAGCGGCCGAAGCTGAGGTCGAAGGGACCGGATGACTTCTTCTTCGGCTTCGGCAGGCCATCCTTGCCGGGGGATTCCTCTTCACCGAGGCCGAGCAGCTTGTCGAGGGCGGAGAGTCCGCCGGGGAGGGTCTTGGACACGTCCACGGTCTCCGGGGACACGGCCGCAGCCCCGAGACCACCGAGGGCGCTCCCGATGCCGGCGCCCGCTGCCATGCCCACGGGGATGGAGGCGCCCGCGGTGAAGGGCGCGGCGATCCCGCCGATGAGCGCCCCGAGGAGCGTACCGCCGGTCTGGAGTACGCCCGCCGCCTCGGTTCCCTGCGCCTTCTGGCGCTCCTCCGCCGCCCGCCGGGCGGCCTCCTGCCTGGCACCGAGGCGCGAGTCGAAGCTACGGAACGCCGAACCGCCGTAGGCCATCAGGACGCCTCCTCCTGCTGCCGCTGCGCTTCCCGCCACGCGAGGTAGTCGCTGATGTTCACGGGCTCCTCGGCTTCCGGCGCAGCGACGCCCCCGTTGGCGGCGCGCAGCCACGCGAAGCGGTAGTCCTGGCGCGTGAACAGGTGCCGGAGGGCGAGGAAGGCGAGCGCGTTCGCTTGGACGAGGAGGACGACGCCGAGGATTTCAAGCACGGCGATCACCACGGCGTCGCCTCCCTGCGGGCGCTGGTCGTCAGAGGAGAGGGGGCGGCGGCTTCGCGCCCGCGGGCTGCCGCCGCCCCCCGGAGAGGACTACGTGGCGCCGGTGAAGTCGATGCCGCAGAGGATCGCGTTCTTCCGCGGCCCCTTGCAGACGAGCTGGTAGTACCACCGGACGTATCCGCCCACGGCGTCCCGGTTGGCGACGCGCTGGAGGGTCTTGCCGTCGATGTCCGCCAGCTTGAACTTCCCGAGCTCCGCGACGACCCAGGAGTCCCGGTTGGAGAAGAAGATGAGCCCGGTGCCGCAGTGGCGGCTCGTGCGCCACGGCTTGCCCGCGAAGGTCATCTCCGTCCCGCCCATGTCGATCTTCGTGGCCCCGCTCTTCGGGTCGAAGGCGATGCTGTTCGCGCTGCCGGTCGCGAGCGAGAAGTACTCCTGCCGCATGTTCTCGTGCGACCACAACTCGTCGGCGTCGTCGCCCGACTGGACCCGGATCTCACCGAGGGCGCGCTGGAGGGACCGCGCCGTGAGGGTGGTGCGGTCGTGGGCGCCGGACACGGCGACGGTGAGGATGTTCGACTGGAGGGTCGTGCGCCCGCCGCCCGCGCTCGTCCGCAGCACGCCGAAGTGCGTGGGCTCGCTGAGGTTGCCGTAGACGCCCTGCGGCTCGTTCGCGTTCGTGAGCGACGCCTCGGAGACGAGGAGCATGCAGCCGAACCCGCTGGCGACCCCGGAGGTGTCCACGGCGCCGGCGATCACCACGGTCCCTGCGGCGATGTTGACCGACGTGATGGTCGTGGTCGCGACCGTCGCGTAGGTGTCGCCGCGGATGATGACGATGTCCGGGCCGGCGCTCTCGGCGATCAGCTCGTTGAGCCGCGTCCCGTCGCCGGAGAAGTCCCAGGTCGCGGCGCCGCCGCCGACCTTGTGCTCGTTGAGGAAGCCGACGCATCGGCGGCCGGACCACATGGTGCGGTCGCAGTAGTTCCGCAGGTCGTCCTCGATCCCGCTCATCTCGTCCTCCAGGACGTTGATGAGCGACCCCATGCCCTTGTTCTCGCCGGCCGCCTCCGAGGGCCCCGTCACCTCGAAGGTGCCGTAGACGTACGCGGCGTAGATGTTCAGGTCCTCCTTGACCTGGTTGGTCGCGGTCGGCAGGTTCGCGTTCTCGGCCGCGGACCCGACGCCGGTGTTGCGACCGACGCGGACGGGGACGATGGCGCGCTTGCCGGACCACTCGACGATCCCCTTCTGGAACGCCTTGAGGAGATCGACCTCACGGTTCACGGTGTCGTACAGCGGGCCGAGGAAGTACTCCTTGAGGACGGCCTCGATGGTCGAGGTGGTCCAGGTCTCCTCGACGTTGATGGTTCCCAGGGTTGCTGGCATGACGGACTACCCCTAGAGGCTACGCGCCGACGAGCGCCGCTCGTGCGGCGGCTGCGGCCTCCCTGATGCTGGTGAAGTGCTTCTTGCCCGACGTGTCCGTCCCGGGCGCCGCGGGGCTGCCTCCCCCGGCACCGCCGCGCGGACGCGGCGGAGCACCGGGAGCGGCGGCCGGAGGCGGCGTCGCGGGGGCGGCCGCGCGGGCGGCTTCCTGTTCGGCTTCGATCTCGGCCCGGACCTGCGCCCGGATCGCTTCGACCCGGAAGGTGTATGCGGCCGCGACCTTCGCCACGTCTGCGTCCGGCTGCTGCTGGACGACCGAGGCGAGGTACTGCTCGAACTTGTCGTCTGTCTCGAACACGCCGGGGTTGGCGGCGACGGCCGCCTTGATCTCGCGCTCCAGGAGCATACCCTCGGAGCGGACTTCCATCTCGTAGAGGCGCTTGTCCCTCTCGCCGAGGCTCTTCTCGAGCTCGCCGCGCATCCCGCGCAGCGCCTCGGCGTAGCGGCCCTTGTCGGGGTCGGCATCGCCATCGTCCCCATCGTCCCCGAGGGCCTTGGCGAGCCAGTCGGGATCCTTCTTCGCTGGCTTGGCGGGCTGCGCGGCCGGTTGCGCTGTGACGCTCCGCAGGGTGCGGACCTCGTTCTCCAGCGCCCGGATGCGGGCGACCGCCTCGTCGCGGAGGCTGGCGATGGCGCCCTGGGCCTCGGCGTTCTCCTTCTCCACCTTCTCGGTGTGGCGGTACAGCCTCGTGTACCGCTCGTGAAACTTCGCCGGGGCGCCGGCGGCCTGGACGGCCTCGGGCGTCTCCGGCTTCGTCGCGTCGGGCTTCTTCGTCTCCGCCTTCGGCTTCTCGGCCGGTGGCTTCGCCGCTTCCGCCTTCGCGTCGGGCTTCTTCGTCTCGGCGCCCGCTGCCGGTTCCTTCTTCTCGGGTTCGCCCTGTTCCGCTGCCGACCCTGCCGCTGCTGCCGTGTCGGGCGCGGGCTCCGCGCTCACCTCCGGCTTGGGCGCCTGCTCGGCGCCACCTCCGCCACCTCCCCCGAACTTCGCGATGGCCTCGGCCCTGACTTCGTCGGACAGTTTCATCGGGCTCCCTCCGCGTCCGTCGCCAACGTGGGTAACGCCCACGACACGGGCGACTTCCTGACGGGCAGGGTGCGAGAAGGTGGCCCTCGATTGCAAGCACGGAGGGGGCCGATTCCGGCGCCTCTGCCTGTCTGACACCGTGCGTGCTTGCGCGTGCCTCCGTGTCGTGCTACGGTGCGCTCCCATGAACGGGACACCGGAGCGTCTGCTGACCCCCGAGCAGGTAGGGGAGATGCTTCAACTCAAGCCCGACACGATCCGGGCGTGGGCCAAGAAGGGAAAGCTCCCGGGCGTGGTGCGGCTCACCGGAGCGCGCCGTGGTATCGTCCGGTTCGTGGAGGCGGAGATCCTGCGCTTCATCGAGCGCAGGCGGAGGGACTGACCGATGATCGAGGCACGGATCGCGTACTACTGCACCTGCGACTTCTGCGGGGGGCGAGCCCGGACCGAGGTTCCGGCCATCGTCCAGACGCTCGTGTGGAAGCAGGCGTTGCCGGAGGTCCGGCTCCCGGAGGGGTGGTGGCCGGAGACGGTCATCAGTTCCAGCGGGCGCGTCGAGAAGCACCGCTGCGCCGAGTGCGTGGCAAAGAAGGCCGGCACGCCCGTCGAGGCGCCGCCGCTGCCCCCCGGGGAACCGCCGCGGGAGGTCACGGATGCGGCCGCCGGTCTCGCCGCCATGACGCCGGCCTCGGACCGGTCGTAGGAGGAACCGATGGCGACCCCGAAGAAGAAGGCGACGAAGGCAGAGGCCCCGAAGGCGAAGACCTGCGTCGTGAACTGCTCGACGCACCCGGAGTGGGCGCCGCCGCACGTGGCGAACAAGCCGGACGCCTTCGAGGCGTTCAGGGCGCACCAGCGGGCGAGCGCGGGGGCCTGCGTCGGGAAGCTCAAGACGATCGTGGGGTAGGGCGGGGCAGGAGGGCATGATGTCGAGCGTCTGCCAGAAGTGCGGACGGCCGTTCGGGCCGGCCTGCTCCCCTTACCCGAACATCTTCTCAGGACGCATCCTTCAGTACTGGTGCGGCGACTGCACCGGCGCAGGACAGGCGGCGCTCAAGGCCCACGCGGCGGCTGGCTACCCGTCGTCCGGGCCGGTCGCAGATGCGCTCGCGGCGACCCTGGCGGGCGGGGTGATCGAGATCGTCCGGGCACCGGAAGAGGGGAAGGAGTCCCCGAACGAGCCCTACTTGGGCTTCTGCGCGGGGATACAGCCCCATCGGTCCGTCGTCGTGGGGAGCCTTCACCCCGACGAACTCGCCGCTCTCGGCACCGCCCGTTGCGGCGCATGCGGGCACTTGCTCATGCTCCATCACAACGAGTGGTGCTGCGACGGCGACTGCTGCGGCGGCCAGTCGTGCAACGTCGGCGACTGCAAGTGCAGCGGGGAGAAGTGGCAGGGGGCGTCGTCTCCCGACAAGGCGTTTCCGTTGCCGCCCCTGGCGCGCCAGAGCATCGGGCGAATCCTCTTGTCGATGGGGAAGGTGATGGGCGTCCACGAGCGGGCGCTGCCGAAGCCAGAGCGGTAGTCCCTACTTCAACTCCCCCGCCTTCCGCAGCGCCGCCGCGACGAACGCCTCCGGGTCGTCCACCTCGGGCATGTGCTCCCGCACGTAGGCAACCTTCTCTGCGAAGGTCCGCCCCTTCTCGTGGAGCAGTTTCGACATCGCCGCGGCCCTGCGAGCGTCCATCCGGTGCTTCTCCACCGCCTCACCTCCCGCCGACGCCGCTGATCCGGTTCATGATGTCCATGACGCTGCGCGGCCCCCGCCCGCTCAGGATCTGGTCCGCCACGCCGCCGTCGTTGTCGTTGCCGAAGACCTCGTAGTCGGGGATGTACTCCCGCCCCGTGGCGCGCTCCCACAGGAGCACTTCCTGGATCGTCTCCGGGCGCCGGGTGTGCGTGGTGTCCTCGCGGTGCCGCCCGATCTGGTCGAGGCAGATGATCGCCATCGCCGGGGCGAACACGAAGTCGTCACGCCTCCCCTTCGCCGCCTCCGGCTTCCCCTTGTCGTTGTAGACGAACACGTTGATCGCCCGCTTGATGCGGTCGCAGCGAGGCGTGTAGGCGTTCCGGGCAAGGGCGTCGTGCATCTTCCCCAGGGCGAGGGTGCGGCTGGCCGCCCCGGTGTGGAACCCGACGCGCTCCTCCAGCTTGTCCGTCGCCCGGGTCAACTGCACCCGGCGGGAGAGGTAGGGGTAGTGGAGCTCCAGCAGCATCTCGATCACGGCGCTTCCGGCGTCGTTCGATTCGACGTTGACGAAGGCGTGGTACTTCAGGGCGAGGGCGTGGATGAGCCGGGCGAAGTCGAGCACCGGGTAGCGGCCCCCGAGCGTCGCCACGTCGAAGAGGTCAGAGGGCGTCGTGGCGTCGATGACCGCCGCCGCGGACCAGTTGCCGTCGGGTCCGCCCTTCGCCACGTCCACGCCCATGACATAGGTGCGGAACTTCTGCGGCTCGTCGAACACGGCGAGCCCTTCGGCGTCCTCGCCGTGCATCGCCTCGATGTACTTCACCGTGAAGTAGGGCTTGCCGCCGAGGATGAAGGCCACGTCGGCCGTGATCGGGCACTCCTGGTTGGTCGTGTTCCACGAGCCGGCGTACTTCTGCGTGAGGATGCAGTGGAACCACGCCATCTGCTCGATGCTGAGGCCGTGGTCCTTCTGGTACTGGACCTCCAGGGCGCTCAACGGCTCCGTGGCGAAGTCCACCTCGTAGATTTCCTTCTGCCCCGTCGTCTCGTTGACGCCGAGGTCCACGCGGTACCGATCCCCGGTGAGGCCGACGCGCTTCCCGACTGCCCGTTCGTCCACGGGCCACCCGATGAAACGGCGCTCGATCTGGCGCGCCTGGGCGAACTCCCCGAGGCCGGACCACATCTCATAGGCGGCGTTCGGCCCGTTCGCCGTCGTCTCGAAGACGACCTGCGCGCCGGGGGTCGCCGTGCCGAGGACGGCGGCGATGGTGTCCTGGAGGTTCTGGTAGCGGGAGAACTCGGAGAGGTGGAGGTAGTTGTAGGTGCCGGAGCGCGCCTTCTCCGAGTTGGCGCTGCTGATGACGACGCGCCCGCCGTGGAAGAAGTGGATCTCGTTGTTCTTCGGGACGCTGCGTTTCGTGCCCCGGAGCCAGAACGCGTCCTTCATCCAGTCGGGGAGGTTGACGTAGTAGGTGTAGTAGAACTTCCTGAACATCTCCTGCACGGAATGGGCGTGGTGGGCGGCGACGAGGACGTGGACGTTCGGGTTGAACATCGCCTTCCACAAGTACCAGGCGGCCACCTCGGCGGAGACGCCAAGCTGCCGGGACTTCAGGTACATGAGCCACTGGAAGGCGGCGAGATCGGCGGCCACCGACCGCTGCGCCGCGTTCGGCTTCATGTTGACGGTCTGCGCGTCCTTGTTGACGAGGCGCAGGTAGGTGCGTTGGAAGTAGCGGAAGTCAGCCTTGCAGCGGACGATCTCCGCCGCTTGCAGCGGGGTGAGGCTCACGCCTCGGCGGGAGCGGAGCCCCTCTTCCCGCTACCCGGGGGGCGGCCGCGCCGGCGCCCTGCGGTGTAGCCGGGCTGCGCGGGTGGCGGCGACGCGTCCTGCGCCTTGGATGGGTCCGGGGGCACGAAGTCCCGGTGCAGCCGCTCGTAGGTGGCGAGCATGTGCTCCCACTTCGCGCGGTGCTCCGGGAGAACGGGCGACGCCGTTGCCCCGGGCGGGATGTCCTTGCTCCTCTGCACGCCGAGCCGGATGGTGTCCGCGGAGTACGACACATCCTCCGGCGGCCTCGGGATCAGGCGCATGATGACGAGGCCCGCGCCGTCCGCGGTGAGCCTGGCGTTGTCGTAGTCGTAGGCGAGGCTGGCTGGCCCCCTTCCGGGGCCTCCGAGCATGGCTGGCATCTTCCCCTCCTCCTTTCAGGCAGGCAGCCCCGGGGGCGGGCGAGGGGGGGCTTCTCCCGCCCCGCGGGGCCTCCTGCGCTTCGTTGTGCTACTCCCAGGCCAGCACGTCGATGGTGTCCCCGGCAGCGATCGGGGCGGCACCGACCCCGATGGTCACCGAGACGGACTGACCGGCGATGGAGACCGAGTCGGTGTGGGGGCGAGCCCGATCCACCACGATGGCCCGCGTCGGCACGAACGGGAACGGGAACGCCACCGAGCCCTGCGTGACCATCTGCGCCACGATGGCGACGCCCGACACGGCCGCCGAGCGCGTGCTGTCCGCCTTGCCGCCGTAGCAGGTGGCCTGGTCCCAGATGTCGAGGACCGCCCCGAGTCCGTCCGTGCAGGCCAAGGCCGACGTGGAGGCCGCGATGGTCGCGCTCCCCACGGCGGCCGCGGAGTTGACGGTGATGTCGGCACCCGACGCCGCCGCCACAAGGGGGTTCGTGACGGCCCCGTTGTAGGTGATGTTCGGGGCGTCCACGACGTTGTTGATGGCGTTGACCAGGTTCGCCCGAGCGGTGGCGACGACGCCTCCGCCCTCGTAGACCCAGATGCGCCCGGCGGTGCCGCCCGCGGGTGGGGTCGAGGTGCGGAACTCGTAGATGTCCGCCCCGATGGTCACGGTCTCGGTGTTGGCCGGAACCGTGGCCATGTTGAGGCGGTTGGTCATCGCCGCCCCGCGGCACACCGCCGGGCGTGCCCCGGCCGCGAAGTGCGAGCCGAGTTCGGTGGAGCCGAAGAAACCGGCCGCCATCTTGGCCCGCCCCGCC
>ERZ1292629.886-Hain-H43-01um-R1-886-length-32326-cov-8_pt1 | contig 32326 bp, 24 predicted proteins | sample MGYA00564399_ERZ1292629 | MGnify/ENA primary metagenome ERZ1292629 (study PRJEB36523, sample SAMEA6512636) | groundwater metagenome | collected 2019-01-08 | study: AquaDiva: Metagenomics assemblies of 32 groundwater samples
GTTTCATTAAAACTGCCTTTAATATGGCTTGGGACACTCTGGCCGTTTTTTACCGTTTGAAAATAATGCATTTTTATGATGCGTAATTTATTTGTAATCGCGATATCGTTTTTCATCTTTGTTCCTAGCGTATATGCCTCGGAAAGATTTATAAATATTGTCAATCCCGTCAGGGTATCCAAGTACAATCTAAACACCTCAGTCAGTATCAATGCTCAATATGAAATAATAAATAAGTTTAATTTACCAGCAACATGGCTTCTCACCTTAGATGTTTTAGGTGACAAAAATGCAATTAATACTTTAAAAAATTTTGATAAAAATCAAGAATTAGGAATATTCTTAGAAATAAGTCAAGATTCAGCCGATAAATCTGGAATCGTTTACCATAATACTGGATCTTGGCATTTTGCCAATGCGGTATTTTTATCAGGCTATACCCAAGAAGAAAGAATCAAGTTTATAGACACTGTGTTTGCAGAGTTCAAAGAGCAATTTGGTTATTACCCTGTCTCTGTAGGGGCCTGGTGGGTGGATAGTTTTTCTCTGCAATACATGCACGATAAATATGGTGTCATTGCCAATTTATCCTGCGCTGATCAATATTCTACAGATAATTATCAGATTTGGGGGACTTATTGGTCCACCCCTTATTATCCGAGTATTATCCATGCCGGAATTCCTGCCCAGAGCCCGGAAAATAAAATAGGAGTGGTTACTATGCAGTGGGCACCCCGTGATCCCCGCCGGGGCTATTACAGCAGTCTGTACAGTACCCAGGATTATTTTACGACCCCCAAACTTGATATCAATTATTTTTCTAATCTGATAGATGTATTTTCTCAGGTTACTGTGGGACTAGAGGGTGATTTTAGTCCCGATGTTTATCGCGGTGAATTTACCAACCAAATACAGGTTGTGGCTCAAAAAACCGCAACCAAAGTGACCATGGGAGACTTTGCCAAATGGTATAAAAATAAATTTCCCGATGTATCTCCTGAACAAAAAATTAATTTTGACGGTATGATCTGGTATCAGTCTCCATATTATAGATTGGGTATAGATGAGACGAATAAAAAAATTATTGACCTCAGAATTTATTCGTCAGAATATAGAGAGGCGTATTATCTCTGGCCAAATAGGGAAAAAGACTTGCGTATCAATATTCCGTCTTTAATTGATTCCGTTCAAGACCCTTTAGAAGTCTGGCAAATTACGGATGTAAATATCAAAACTATGCCTAAGTATTTTGAGTCTGAAAACAAACCTCCCGCAAGATTTTTTAAATCAGACTTTGTTTCGGTAAAAAAATCAGGCAATACTTGGCGGGTAGAGATTAACAACAACTTTAAAGACGGAGAGATATTTAGCGACTGGAGTCTGGAAACAAAACACTTACTTAAAGCACCCAGAACGCTTATCAGAACGATGATCTCTTTAAACTGGAATAAATTCAAAAAAGAAAACTATTGGATTTCTCCGGAAGAAATTATCGGATTGGACAAATTGAGACAATTGCCCGCAGGTAAAGTGCTGGTTTATGATTACGAATGTTTGCAATGTGAGTATTTCGGCAAATCCAAACCAGCTGTTTTTGCTAATTACAGAGATTATGTAGGTAAATATTCACAGAAAAAAATTGTCTACAACAGTGAGATAGTTGATTCCAGAGACAGAAATATTGTTAAAGACAAGCTAAAGTCTATGAGAATAGATTATATATATTTAACCAAATATGACCCCTCTGAATTTTTGAAACTTTCCCCTGGCGACTACGGCATCGAGAAAATATTTGAGAACGCCGTCGTTCAGATTTGGAAAGTAGTAAAATAGCTTCATGAATATCTTAATCTTGTCCTGGCGTGATCCCCGCAATCCCAAAAGCGGAGGAGCAGAAATGGTCATGTTGAAGTATGCCCTGCATTGGACGAAGTCCGGTCATAAAGTGTTTTGGTTGGGCAGCCGCTATGATAATCTATCTGTTATCGAGAATATAGGTGGATTAAATATTCACCGTGTCGGACCGGAATTGCAATTTTATAATACTTGGACAATGCTTCTTACCTACCCTGTATTTTTGTTAAACAGTATTTGGATTGGTTGGGGAATTGCCAGACATCAAAATATCAATTTAGTTATAGATGCTATTCATGGATTGCCATTATTTTCTCCGTTTTATGTCAAGTGCCGTAAGGTCCTCTGGGTATGTGAGGTAGCTGGCACGATTTGGGACAAAATGTATCCTTTTCCAATCAACTGGATAGGAAAAGTTTTGGAAAAATTGGTGTATTTTATTTATCAGAACAGCGAAATCTGGGCTATTTCAGAAAGTACAAAGAACGATATCCTTAAGATTAATCCGAAATTGCATGTAAAAATTGTTCCTCTGGGAATAGATATAAAAAGATTCTCTCCAATAAAAAAGTTCGGTTTCCCATCAGCTTTATTTGTAGCACGGTTGGTAAAAATGAAAGGAATTGAGTCAGCAATTAAAGCTGCCAGGGAAATAAGAAAAAAATTCAATAATTTTGTTCTGTATGTTATCGGTGATGGCGATTCTGATTATATAAAGTCTCTAAACGCCCCATCGTGCGTAATATTCTTAGGTAGATTATCCGATAAAGATAGAAATAAATATTTATCAAGGTGTCATTTTTTGATTCATCCTTCATTTAAAGAAGGTTTTGGGTTGACAGTTTTGGAAGCTGCTGCCTCCGGCACTCCGACAATAGCCAGAAGGGGAAGCAGTATGGATGAACTGATAAATGACGGGAATGATGGGTTATTATTTGACAGTGATAAACAAATTTCTAATCTCTACTTAAAATATTTTGATAATACTAAATATAAAGCACTAACAAGCAATGCTTTTAAGAGTAGCCATAAATACAATTGGATACAAATATTATCTAATTCCCGAAAAATCACTCAAATATGAAAAAATATCCAAAAATATCAATAATAATTGCTCTTTATAAGGAAACAGCCTATTTTTATGAGTCCGTTGCCCAATGTTTACAATTGGATTACTCTAATTTTGAAATTTTAATTGGTGTGGATAGGGGAGTGAAACTAAATTTTCGAGATCCTAGGATACGTGTTTTGGAAACTGGTTTGTTACGTACAGGGCCAGCCGAAAAAAGAGATATAGGAATTATTAGATCAAAGGCTGAATATATTGCTTTTTTAGATGACGACTCTTATCCCAGACGTGATTGGCTTAAAAAAACGATAAATATATTTGACAAACATCCCGAAATAGCTGCAGTGGGTGGTCCGGGTTTGACTCCACCAATGGATGGCTTTCGTCAGCAAATAACCGGGGCTATTTTGTCTACTTTTTGGGGGACGGGACCATATGCCTATCGATTTGTACAGAAGCCCAAACGCTTGGTAGACGATTATCCTGCCTATAATTTGATAGCCAGACGGAAAGACTTGGTATCTGTAGGAGGATTTGATAATAAATTCTATGGCGGTGAGGATACTGCGTTATGTATAAAATTGATCAACGCAGGAAAAAAGATTCTTTACCATCCTGAAGTGGTCGTTTACCATCACCGCAGGCATTTTCCGGAAGGATACTTGGCTCAAGTCGGAAATGTCGGATTGCATCGTGGATATTTCGTAAAAAAATTCCCTTCGACATCATTACGACCTAGCTATTTTATGCCATTGTTTGGGATAGCAACGACTATATTTTTATTATTATTTTCGGTAGTTTTTCCGCCACTGATATGGATAGGGGTATTTTTGTATATATTAGGTATTGTTGACGCAATGAAAGTGGCTAACTGGAAAGTTGCCATGATTCTACCCCTTTGCATTTATTTGTCACATTTCAGTTATGCATACAATTTTACAAAAGGTCTTTTATTTACAAAATATCTAGAAAAATGATTTGGCCAAAGATTTCAATAGTTATTCCAACCCTTAACGAAGAAGAGAATATCAGAAAATGTCTAGAATCAATTTTCTGTCAGGATTACCCGCGAGATAAACTAGAAGTTTTAGTAGTCGACGATGATTCAATTGATCAAACAATAAAAATTGTCAAAAAATATCCGATTCGAATTTTGAGAAATGGACATAAACACGGGGAGATTGGCAAGATGATCGGATTGAAAGCTGCTAAAGGCGAATATTTTATATATTTAGACGCTGACATTGAATTGCGAGGTAAAAATTGGTTAAAGAAAATAGTTAAACCTTTGGTTGAAAATCCTAATATAATAGGTAGCTTTACAAAATACTATAGTAAAGTAAATACTTCACCTATAGAGAGATATTTAAACTTTGATCCATTACAAAGAGATCAAATCTATCAATTTTTCTCTCCTTCGATTGAAGATACGATAAAATCAAAAAAAGGAGAATATTATATTTGTGAATATAAAATAGGTAACATACCTCCAGCTGGTTTGTGTTTATTTAGAAGAAAAGAGTTGTTAGATATAGTTGAGAATTTTGAAATGTTTTTAGAACTGGATTTCTTGGTTTTATTAGTCAAAAATGGTTTTAATAAATTCGTTTTTGTACCAGAAGCAGGGCTTTATCATCATCATGTAACATCACTGTTTGAATTACTGCGCAAGCGTAAGTACAACTTGACAAAAGTATATTTCTTACATGTCAAAAACAAACTTTATACATGGATTGACTGGAAGAATCCTCTTCATTTATTAAAGTTGGGGCTTTGGATAATTTATGCAAATTTATTTTTTCCATCACTATTTACGGGTATATATAAATCAATCAAATATCGGGATTGGGTGGGTTTATATGAACCTGTCGTCAACCTTTTTGTAACAGACTTACTCATTATCTCATTTCTGATACATGATAAATAAACCAGTTATAATCCTGATTTTTTTAGTAGCGTTTTTCAAAACCACCCTTTTCTCATTTTATGGTTTCGGATTGGTGGACGAAGGAGAGAGCTTGCATAACGCCCAGAGGATATTGGAAGGGGATATACCGTATCGTGATTTTTTTGCCATATTTCCGCCTATGGACAATTATTATTTCGCTTTGATATTCAAACTATTTGGGGAATCAGTCCTTATACCCAGAATAATTTCCAGTATCATCTTTTCATTTACCCCTGTATTAATTTTTCTTATCTGTAAGAGATTCGCTCCGACAAAATTATCCACCATTCCAGCTATCTTAATTACATTTTCAGATGTTAATATTGAGCGTCTATATATCTTTACTCCGATATTTTTAGGTGTATATCTGTATCTTCAGGCAGTTAATAGAAAAAAGAAGTGGCTTTTTGGCTGGTCAGGTTTTATGCTTGGATTGTCTAGTCTTATTCGATTGGATATTCCCGGAACATTCGGTGTGTCTGCGGTAATTGTACTGGCCGCTTATCTATTTCTAACCTCACATAAAAACTGGATAAAAAAATGGTTTATTTACTCGCTGTATATGGGAGTAGGTTTCGGATTACCCATTATGTTAATGATTGCATGGATGATTAATTTGGGTATTGTTGATACTTTTATAAATATGGCTTTGACTAGTGCTGTCACCATTACCCAGCTTCACCACTTACCCTTCCCATCTGTATTGAATTTAATTCCTTCCCGATTTGATTTAGCCGCCTTGGGTAGCACATTTACAGCCTATTACGGATATGCCATTCTGGCTACATATTTGGTTAGCACGCTCCTGGTTCTAAAAAAGATAACCGTCATAATCAAGAACAACATAGAAATTCCGGTCCTTATTCTTGCGGGAATACTCGCTCTGCCTTACATTTTTGGCCGGAGCGAGATGGGTCATCTGGTAAAAGGGGGAACGCCATTTCTTATTTTGGGTGTATTTTTACTCAGAAATATTCAAAATTTAAAAATAAAAATAATTATATATGGATTACTTGCTGGTTTATTTTTTGCCACAATATTTCAATCAATCTGGTGGATTCGTTTTAATGACCAAAAAATAAAAATAGCTAATCAAACCCTAAATATAAATTCTAAATACCCTACGAATTCGACCAAAGTTTCAGCAGAAAGTTTGAAAAGGTCAGTACTTTTTCTCCAAGAGAATTCTACTCTAACTGATCCGATATTAGCCTTACCATACATGGCAGGTCTCTATTTTTTGGCTGATCGGACTAGTCCCACACAGTTTAATAATCTTTTGGCAGGGTTTATTACTACAGAAGAAGAACAACTAGAATTTGTTAGCAAAATCGAAGACAGCAACGTCAAAATCGTTATTTATGATCCTAACAATGGCCCCAAAATGAAGACGGCTAGAATGCAAGATTATAATCCACTGATTCACAAATACCTTATAGAGAAATTTCAAATAGTTGAGCAAACTCCGGAAGGTTGGTTGTTCATGAAAAGAAAAATATGACCAAGATAAATTATATTTTGACCCGCGTTTGCTATAAGACAGAAACTCCTGACGATTTAGATATCTTAGTTCATCCTGAAGATTTTGAAAGGTTTATTCTAAAACATCAGAAAATAGGATATAAGCGATTGTCGCACGATCACGCTCTCGGTGGTAGAATCGCGGGGATGCAAGTAAATCTGGTAAAGCCCGGAAAGATAAAGATTGATTTGCATCAGGATTTTACTTGGCGTCGCACACAATATGTTGATTTAAATAAACTCTGGGAAAATTCTCAAAAAAACAGGCTCGACTCTACTTGGGATGCGTTTTTAATTATGATAAACGTAATTTTTGAAAAGACCTATTTTATGCCGGACGAATTTGAATTATTAATTTCTCAATGGCAAAAAATTAATAAATCTCCGGAATTTAGTCAACAAGCCATCAAATATGGTTGGAATAATACATTTATTAATTTCAAAAATTGGATGGAAAAATATCAACAAAAAACCAAATTCCCGTTGTTTTTACCTATCAGATTAGTACTAAGTTCTTATCTTGATAAATTTGATTTTGTGAGTTTGGCTTACTACCTTTTTTTCCGTATTAGATACGAGGTTAATAATAAATTACCTTATTAAAAGATATGATTTTTAAAAGAGGGATTTTAATAACATTTACGGGGATTGATGGTGTCGGGAAAAGCACTCAAGTAAAACTTTTGTCCAATTATCTAATTAAGTGTGGTAACAAAGTTAATGTGGGAGAATCGATGTTTACATATTTCTTGCTTAAACCATTGATGGGACTTTTGAGATTAACAACAGGTAGTTTATCATCGGGCCCGGTTAAGCGTAACAAAAACCCATTTTTGAAATTATGGTTTATATTTGCTTTTATAGATATTTGGGCAGCATATATTTTCAAAATACGTCCAATTATCGTAAATAACGATTTTGTCATTGCAGATAGGTTTTATACTGATATTTGGGCTAATCTTTTTTATTATGGTTATTGCCCGGCTTGGGCATTTAATTTCTTTGTAAAACTATTACCTAAGTCCGATATACCTATAATGCTGTCAGCAGAGCCCAAAACTATTTTTAAACGCGAACAAGAATTTCCTCCAGATTATTATTATGAACAGCAAAAGATATATCAAAGTTTAGCCAAACTTATCAAATTCCATATTATTGATGCAAATGGAGATAAGAATAGTGTATTTAAGAACGTTAAGAAAATTTTGACCCATTATAATGTTTTTTAACTATATTAAATTACTTCGGGTTAACCACTGGTTCAAAAATATTTTTATTATTCCCGGGGTATTCTTGGCAATAATGTCAAATAATAACTTCGATATCTCGCCAAATCTATTTGTGAGTATAATTGGAGCATTTTTATTAACCTCAGTTATATCCTCCGTTAATTATATTGTAAACCAAATTGCAGATGTAAAATTTGACGCAAAACACCCAGATAAAAAAAATAGGCCGATTCCTTCTGGAACAATTTCCATAGTAAGTGCAAGCTTAACCGCGATTTTTTTGTTATTAATTAGTGGTGCGATTGCATACATATACTTTAGTGTTAATTTCTTCTCCACACTTTTGGTTCTATGGCTTGCCGGTATTGTATACAACATTAGGCCTATTAGGCTTAAAGATATTCCTTACATAGATGTAATTTCAGAATCTTTTAACAATCCACTTAGGTTTCTGTTGGGATGGTTTGTTGTGGTGAAATCAGAGTATCCGTCTCTAATGGTTATATTATTGACTTGGACATTTGGAGCCGTATTCATGACGGCAAAAAGATATGACGAACTAAGGTATTATGGAAAAAAACTGGTACCATATAGGCATACCTTTAATACCTATTCCCTTAAAAGCCTTTTAGTTATGATGTATTTCTATGTTTCTTTATCGACGATCTTAGTATTATATTTGATTTTTAAATATAACAATTCTCTTTTAGTTGGAGTCCCATTTATGTTAATGTTTCTGTTGTGGATAGTGGAGAAAGCAAAATCGGGTGATGCCAGAACGAGAGATGTAGAGGCATTTGTCTTTAATCATAAATTTGTTTTATATTTTATTTTGACCTTACTATTCTTTGGTTTTCTCTATTTCTACAATTAAGGGATATGAAACGAAAAATTAAAATAGAATTTCATGTTCATACAAATTATTCATATGACAGTGCTACTTCATTTCAAGACTTAATTGATCGTTGTATTCAAAAAAGGATTGATGTATTAGTAATCACAGATCATAATCAAATTGAAGGAGCATTACGGCTTCAGTCAATTGCTCCCTTCAGAGTAATAGTAGGTGAAGAGGTGCTGACTCAGGAGGGTGAGATTATTGGACTATTTCTAAAAAAACACATCGTTTCGGGATTTTCAATGACAGACACGATAAAGGAAATTAAACGACAGGGCGGAATTGTATATTTACCTCACCCTTTTGATACCACCTCACGGAAAACAGCAATTCATAAGAGCTCCTTGATTAAAAACATAAATGATATTGACATAATTGAAGTGTTTAACGGTAGAACTATAAAACCTTGGGACAATCTGAGAGCTGAGAAGTTTGCTAATCAAATTAAGAAAATTAGATGTATTGGTAGCGATGCCCACACAAAATATGAGATTGGCAGAAACTTTGTGATCATGGAAGACTTTGCTGGTACCGACGAGTTTTTGAGAAATCTCTCCCAGGCTACCATGCACAGAGCCTTGGTTATACCTTGGGTTTTTTTACTAACAAAATATCACCGGTTTATCAAAAGAAGATTTCCACAAACAGAATCGACAATTCATATTTGCGATCTTTGTGGCAGTATTAGGTCTAAGCTGGTATACAAAAAGAGAGGGGTCGCGCAAAAAAGCTATTTTATTTCCGATAATTCTTATGGAGATCATTTACAAATAGTCCAATGTTTGGACTGCAATTTGGTTTATTGTTCACCAAGAGTCGAGAATGAGAAACTGACAGAGCGGTACTCGGCTTTTAAAGACCCAAACTATGAACAGGAAAGACTGGCCCGGAAAAAAACACACTCGAGACTGTTTACAAAAATACAGGCTGAATATCCCAGGCCTGGTAAATTATTGGATGTCGGTTGCGCAACAGGGACATTTTTAGAAGTTGTTAAAACCAATGGTTGGACAGGGGTGGGGTTAGAACCTTCAGCTTGGGCTTCCCGGCTTGGTCGGAGTAAATATGGCTTAAATATTATTAAGGGTGCAATTGAGGCGGTAAAATTACCGGCCAATCAATTTGATGTGGTAACCTGCCTTGATGTTATTGAGCATGTTGCTTCGCCAAAGACATTATTAAAAACTATCCATCGGGTTTTAAGAAAAGACGGGTTGTTGTGCCTTGTGACGCCAGATCTGGGTAGCCTAATGTCTCAATTATTGGGGGAGAACTGGTGGCATATCCGACCGGATCATATCTATTATTTCACGAAAGAGACATTAAGGCTGTTGCTTGAAGCGCAGGGATTTAAGATAGAAAAGATTGACAAATATAGCTGGACATTTAGCCTAAATTACTGGATTTCGCGATTGCAAAATAAAGTCCCCGGATTGTATAAGATTCTGGGATTTTTTCGTAATAATCAGTTTTTGACCATAAACTTTTGGGACTCACTGGAAGTATATGCCCGTAAAGTGTAAAATACCTCGAAATGCATAAATATCGCTTGGCACTTACGAGCTCAATATTGATTATTTTGGTTTCCTTAATTTCATTTTGGAAAATAAATCAGATTTTTTTCCAACAAGACGAATGGCTTGGGCTAGGTGGGGCAATTTATAGACAAGAAACCTTAGGGACACTAGGAAGTATTTTCCAAGTTTTTAATTTTCAAAATAGAAATGAGTCTACTCGTTTTTTACCAATAACTTCAATAGCAAATCACTTTCTTTACAATAATTTTAGATTAAATACTGGTGCTTATGGATTATTATCCCTGACGATTGTCATAATCTGCGCACTTTTGATTAATAGCATCGTTTACAAATTGACAAACTCCCATTTGATTTCCACGATCACCTCTCTTTTATGGATAACCAATAATTTAGCTTATCAAGCCATTACTTGGATCGGTACTATGGTGCCTTCATTGCTTACAGTGCTGTTTTTTCTCTTAGGTTTATATTTTTTACTGGTTTATAACAAAAAAAAGAAAAGTTATTTATATGTGGTATCTATCATTTGTGTTACGCTATCTTTATTTTCCAAAGAATCCAGTGTTTTTTATTTAATAACCTATTCAATGGTCATATGCTTTTTCTTTAAAGAGGGATTTAACAAATTTAAAAAAATAAAACTAGTTGTATTACTTTTTATTCCATTATTTATAGGTTTAATCTTTCCAAGGTTACTTTTCTCCCTATATAACCAAAATAATTTTTCCCCGTCAGTAGCCTCTGCCAATAAAGTAGAGATCGTCTATAACTTTTTCTTAATTCCTGCTAAGAGTTTGTTCCATGTCTACTTTCCTCAAAAAAAGATTTATGAGCTAACATATTTAGCCAACAACATTCATTATTCAGCTCAAACAAATGGTTTTGTGGTGGAGAGTATTATCACAGACGCACTATCTTTGTTAATTGCTTTTTATTTTATGCTAATAATTTTTATTGTTATTTTATTGACTAAAATCGAACATCGGAAAATTATCCTTTTTTCTTTAATATCTTTTTTTGCTTCAACTTTACCATTTGTAATTTTTAAAAACGATGCAGCTGTTTTAGAAAACAGATTTTATATTTTTCTTGCACTTTGGGCAAGTTTACTTTTAAGCTCAATTATTTTTGCCCTTTTTTCCAGATTTGGAAAATTCAGAAACATATTAATGATATCGGTATTGGGACCGATTATTTTTTATTATGTTTCTGGCATACATAAATCTCTGGCCCAGGATATATTAGTGGGCAACTATAGAAAAGATATTATAAATACAGTTTCAGAGATTAAATCAGAGCTTAAGAAAAATAATGTATTTTATTTTTATACTAATAATAACGGTTTTTACGAGTTTCAATCCGGCTTTGGGCAGACATTGGCAGTTTTTCTCTACGACAGTGGTAAGATACCCAAAGGGGTTTTGATTGATAAAGACTACTGGGATCCATCCTTTGAAGGTTTAAAAAGTTTTAATCAAGGTAAATTTGGTTATTTTATGACTTATACTAGATTAGTTGAGGCGCTTAAAAATAATAAAGATATAAACTTAGACTCGGTTTATAGTTTTTATTGGGATCCTCAAAAGCATACAGTAAAGAATGTTTCTGATGATATTAGAGAGAAGTTAAAAAAAGACACTACAAATGAAAAAACTTCTCTCTAAATTCAATGTATACCACATCGAGATACTTTTTTTGTTAATCGTGGGTTTAATCCCACTCTTGTGGTACAAGGTTGGTTACATTGGTTTGGGTCACGATATGGGTTTCCCCCTCGCCCCAGTAGGTCATTTTTTAGACAGACTTTATACATGGACAGATAGACTTGGTCCGTTCGGTTCAAATGCTGTACAAGTTCTTCCAGGTGTGTTTATACATGGATTAGAGGCTTTGCTGTCATCTATTGGATTTTCACTGCTAACGGTTCAAAAAATAACTTATATCTTTTGGTTTATTCTTCCTGGAATTACCATGTATACACTTCTTCGTTACCTCCATCCAAACAAGGAAGATTATCCGATCAGAGTATCAGGTAGCATGTTTTACATGATGAATCATTACCTTCTTCAAGCCTGGACTATCGCGGAAAGAACCAAGTTTTCAATTGTCGCAGCTCTGCCAATAGTTGTACTTTTAATAATTAAAGTATTACACAAAAAAGAGTCTCCTGTAAAAAACTCAATACTTTTTGCTTTAACTTTATTTTTTCTAAATGGCGGGGAGGGCATTCCGCTATTAATTAGCTTATTTGTAGCGGTTATAACGACAATTATAACATACTTCTTTTTGTCGAACGAGAATTTTTGGCCTAAGGCAAAAAGGCTACTTATTTTTTCTTTTTTAGCTGCCTTATTCTGGATATTGTTAAGCGGCTACTGGCTTTATCCTTACTTTAAGTCTTATAGCCAAGCATTTGGACAAAGATCGGATGTAGCAGGGGGAACCGCGGGAGCTATTTCTTGGAGCCAGGGAATAAGCGCAAACACTAGTTGGATAAACCTGTTTAGGCTGAGGGGAATACCGGATTGGTATGCCAGTCCCGATCATCCATACGCAAATGAGTTTTTCAAAAATCCACTATTATTGTTTTTAAACATTCTTTTTCCGGCAATAGCTTTAATTAGTCTTTTAAGTCCCAATAAAATAAAAATTTACTTTTTAGGCTTGTTACTGATCTCAATTCCGCTTTCTGCAGGAAGTCATCCTCCCTTGGGAATACTTTACGATTACTTGCTGGTTAATGTGCCGGGTTTTATTATGTTTCGCTCTGGTTTTTTTAAATTTGGAATGATTATTTGGTTTGCCTATGCTTATTTGATCGCCGTAGGAGTCAAAGACACAATAGTCCGGTTAAAACAAATCCCCTTGGTTTTGCTTGGTGGATTTATAGTTTCACTTTTTATATATAATTATCCCTTTTTGTCAGGAGTTTTTTTCGATTATTCTAAAGGAAAATCTACAATGGTAAAGGTACCTGATTATATCTTTGAAGCGAAAAAAGAGCTTGATAGTAATAAATTTTCGACTAGAACTTTGTATTTACCAAATGCAGACATAAGGACTGAATATATAGAGTACGATTGGGACTATTTTAGTCTAAGTGAACTCACAGATATTATGGGGAGGAAGTCTTCAATAAGAAACGGTGTCTTAGCAAGACCCAACGAGAGAGATTTAATGGTTGGCGTCTTGTCAGAATACATTAAATTCGGAAACTCCAATTTAGTTAAACTTATAGGTGCTGACAGAGCCGTAGTGCAAAATGACTTTATTTCACCAGATTATGAAGGCAATCCTTTAAGCGGGATAAAAGAATCATTTAAGAAATCCAAGGATTTTACTTTTAAGAATAGTTTAGGAAAATGGGATTTTTATGACTACAACAAGGATATTCTTCCTCAAATTTACTCTCCATCGACTGTTACATTTATTTCGTCTGATCAAAAAGAATTAAGCTTAGTCGCAAATATGCCGGGGGCTTTAGATAGCAACGCTTTTTTGTGGTCTGACTCTCCGGAAGACAGCAATAAGAAAGAAATTTTCTCTAAGCTTATTATCCAAGCCCGATGTGCCGATTGTCCTCCTGTAGATAACTATCAAATATACTTCGCCACATCAAAGGTGTTAATACCCGGTACCGTTTTTTATCCGCTTGGTAAATTTGTAACTGACGCGAGAACACTCCTTGCTGGTAATCCAATTACTAGACTAGATATTAATTTGTCTACCTCTACAACTTTAATTTCTGATCTGGGTTCCCTTCAAGCCAAAAGTGATGAAAAAGGGATAAAGGTAGCAACGGGAGATCTGGCTAAAAACTTAGAAGAAATAAAAAATAACTTAGAAGACATTTCTGATCCGAAAATTAAAAAAGAGGTTCTCAAAAAAGTGCGTTTTTTCTTGTCGTTTTTTGTTTCTTATGAGACTCAGTGGGCAGTTGCTGCCCAGCCGGGACCGATAAAGTCAGACTTGGAAAGTCTTGAGACTGAATTGAGAAAGTCAGTGGCTGAAATTGAAGGAGAGACAGGATACCCCAAAGTAGAAAAGGATGCTTTATTATATAAATACAGCCTTGACATTTCCCAAGCGGGTGATTACGATCTCTATCTCTACAATCCATCTTCCTTAAGCGATGGAATAACATTGAATGTTAATAACCGTATTTTTAGAGCACGAAAGCTTAATTCAAATTGGTACAAAATTACCAAAGTGCCTTTGGGGAATACTCCGACATTAATAGAGATTACAAAAACTCAAGCTTCTGAAACAAGACCAGTAATTTTTGTTGAGCTAGAGACGGGTGCTCCTGATTTAGGCTCACCGAATATTGAGTTTGTGGCCTTAAACCAAACCAAGTATTTAGTGCAAGCAAAAGGAAGTGAACATTTTTTGTTGGGTTTTAACTCGCGTTTTGATCCAAATTGGAGTCTAAGAGAGATAAGTTCAAAACTGGCAAATAAATATTTTGTGGGAGACAAAAGAATTTTCTTAAAGGGGAAAGTTATTGAATATGAAAGAGGCGATAAACATGTAATTACAGATTTAGTGTTTCCAAAGAGCAAATATAAACTAACACCATCGTTTCAGCTTAATGGCTTTTCAAATGGTTGGCTAGTAGATTCTAACGATGCTAATAGCGAAAAAACTTTTCTTTTAGAATATAATAACCAAAATGATTATTACAAAGCTCTCGCAGTGAGTCTTGCTACTCTCATTTTTATCTTAGGAATGTTAATATACTTAAATAATGAAACTACCTAAATTCAATCGATACTGGTTGGAAATAATATTTATCCTTCTCGTGGGACTAGTGCCACTTTTGTGGTTTAAGGAGGGATATTTAGCTGCCGGCCATGATATGAGCTATCCATTAGCACCTATAGATTTTTGGCTTGATAGGTTATTTGTTTGGACAGATAGGATAGGAAGTTTTGGTTCAAATCAGACTGATGCAATCCCTGGTATTTTTATACACGGACTGCAGGCACTTTTTTATTATGTTACAGGTTCATTACAACTAGCCCAAAAACTTGATTTTATTTTTTGGTTTGCCCTCCCGGGAATAACAATGTATATTTTACTTCGATCTCTCCACTCCAAAAAAGAAGAGTACATTATAAGAATATCGGGTTCTTTGTTCTATATGTTGAACCACTATTTACTCCAAGGATGGATTATTGCTGAGATGTCAAAGTTTTCTATAGTTGCCGCCATTCCACTGATAGTACTTTTTACCGTGAATGTAATGTATAAAGAGATGTCTATTATTAAGAACGCACTCCTTGTTGGATTTACTCTTTTTTTTCTCAATGGCGGAGCCGGAATTCCTTTGTGGGGTGGTTTGGCCATAGTCTGGATAACTACCATTGTGGTGTTGTTTATATTAAATCCTCGGCTTATATGGCACAAACTGCGCCGGGGACTGGTCTTTATTTTTCTTTCCACTCTTTTTATTGGTGTCCTCAACTGGTATTGGATTTATCCTTATGTGCAGTCCTTTAGCCAGAACTATACCACCAGAGTGGCATCCAGTGGTGGTAACGAAGGGGCAATTAGATGGAGTCAGGAAATAAGTAAAAACGCCAGTTTTGATAATTTAATCAAATTACAAAGTATTCCCGATTGGTACGACAACCCCGAACATCCTTATGCTAATAATTTTTTTAACAACGACTTCTTAATCTTTCTAAGTGTGGTGATCCCCCTGGTTAGCTTTGTGGGTCTCTGGAGCAAGAAGAATGAACAAAGACACCAATTGGTGTATAAAGTGCTGGCTCTGGGAATTATCATAGTGGCCTTACCTTTTGTAGCGGGGAGTCATTTACCTACCGGTGTAGTCTACGACTTTCTGCTTAAGAATCTTCCCGGGTTTTCCATATTCCGTACTCCATTTTATAAATTTGCCATGGTTTTGTGGTTTGCCTATTCTTATTTATTTGGTGTCGGTCTAAAAAACATTATTGACACTATTAAAGTTCGTCAATTTTTTACCATCGGAATTTTTGGTGTTTCCCTAATAATGCTTGGTATCTATAATTATCCATTCTTTACGGGGTCTTTTTTCAACTGGTCAAAAAAATACTCAACCATGGTCAAAGTACCTAGTTATATTTTCTCCGCGAAAGACCAGATAGACAGTAACAAATTCTCCACCCACACTCTTATTTTACCACAGCTTGACCCTAGAACTAAGTACGAGACTAATGATTGGAAATATTTTAGTCTCTCCACCATTCCCAGCATACTTACCCGCCGGCCGGTAGTAATCAATGATGCCACTCTTATAAATTGGGAAGACGTTTTGGTCAGTGCTGTGTATACTCAATTGCAAAAGAAAGGTGACTCTCAGCTGTTAGATTATACTGGCGTGGACACGGCAATTTGGAGAAATGACTTTTCTAGCCGTGATGACACACAGTATTCTATTAAAGCAAATAGAACCATCCTTGATAACAATAAAAAGTTTACATTCCGAAAAAGAATTGGTCAATGGGATTTTTATGATATAGCCAGCGAAAACTTAAAGCCCTTAATATATTTTCCACAATCCGTTGTCTATATCAAATCCGAACCCGCATACCTGGCTTATATTGCCGATATTCCTAGTCTGGATTCTCTGGGTGATGCCTTTGCTTTGGCTGATCCGGTAAACCCCATGGATATTATTAAGAACAAGATTTCACAATATGTGGTTCAGGCTTCGTGTATTAATTGTGATCTGAAAAAAACCGAAAGTGTGTCCATTATAAGTTCAAAGCCTCCCAGGATTATGCCGGGCGGCAAGTTGTATTGGCTTATTAGACTTAGGGAAAAGAATGTGAGAAAAAAGATTGTTGAGGTGCCAAAGTTGATAGACTTTGATTTAGGTATCATGGCCAAAAATGCCGCAGCCTTGAAAGTGTTAATTGTAAACAAAAGCAAAGATAAAGCAGTTGAAAGCATAATAAATGACTGGTATGCCCGTTTGGACAAAATCAAGTCAAACTATCTTTCAATTCAAGATCAAAGTTTAAAACAAGAAAAATCAAAAGATATTTATCGTTATTTGTGGTCTTTCGTTCTCGGTAGTCAGGAGTGGAAACATCTTGCAGAAAGCCCATCAACAGTCGAAAAACTGTCAGCTTTTGAAAATGATACCCGTTTGTATATTAACGAGTTGGGTTTGAAACCTGCTACGCTCCCGCCTTCTTTTGTCGAAAAAATGGTCTACAAAGTGACTATTCCTGTAGAGGGAAATTACCAAATCAGCCTCTATTCGGATCTTTTGACAAAAAGTAGCGTTGTCATTCTGGATGATAATCCAATCGGCATTAGTCGGTATTCCCCGGTCCGTAAATGGTTTCAGAGTGAGTTTATAAAACTTAGTGCGGGGGAACATACTCTTTCTTTGTCGAAATCCACGAAAAAACCTGAAGTCTATAATAATGTAGAATTGGAAGCTCCGTCTGCTAAATTAGTATGTTCTGACATTGATCTGGGTAATGTTGATCCAGAAAACACCTACACAATCCGATTCAATTATAGCAGCATTTCGGATCGGCCGCTTAATTTTCAAGCTCTTGAAAAGAGTGAGACCGCAACTGAATGGACTGTCAATAAAGTTTATCCAAATGTAAAGGAGTTATCAAAATCATATCAGGTCGATTTCAAATATGAACCGGGAGCGCTTGCTGGGACCCTGTCTTTACGGTTCTGTATGGATGGATATTATTTATCACCAACATATGCCAAAGTCGAAGACTTGTCCATGGAAGAAGTCTCACCTGAACCGTTAGTGTTTATCACGTCTACGAAGAAGACTATTGCTCAGGATGCCCCCCCAATAGAGTTTGTGGCTCTAAATCAAACTAAGTATTTGATTAATTTGTCTAAAAACTCTAATGATTTTATCCTAAATTTTAACTCCCGCTTTGACCAGCAATGGAGAATTAGGGAAGTGGATACAATGACAGCCAATAAGTTTTTTACCGGAGAAACTAAGGCCTACTTGAGTGGAAAAGTGATTGAATACGAAAGACAGGATAAGCATATTTTCACAGATAACCTTTTTCCCAGATTAACCAGATCGGAGTATGTTCCTCAATTTACTCTTAATGTTTTTAGTAATGCTTGGTTCTTAGAAGGAAATACTGACTCTGGTCCCAAGACCTATCTTTTGGAATATATTTATCAAAATACTCTCTATAAAACAAGCATATTCAGTGGGGTAGCATTTGTATTATTGTTGGTCCTTTACTTTTGGATTAATAAACATGAGAAATTTAATTAAAATCGCAATCAATTTGATAGCTAACGCTCCAAAACTTTCTTTGCTTATAATTTTTTATATTGCACTCAGAGACATTGCAATTTTTATTCCTTATCTTAATTTATTTATCCAGGGTTTGGAAAATAGGCTCGCGATAGTGTGGCTATTGGCTTTAATCATATATAGATTTTCTCAAAACTCTATCGTGGCTTGGATTCTAATTTTCTTGTTTTTGAGTATGTTTGGAATTCGCGTCGGTTTGATAATTTATACTTCCTCAATACTAATGTTCTTTAAGCATTTAAGGAGAATGAGATGAAAGATTTAATTTCAATAATTATTCCCACCAAAAATGCTGCAGGACATCTTAAGAATTTATTGCCTTCACTTGTTGGTCAAACTTATAAAGATTTTGAAGTAATCATAAATGATGACAAGGCTACGAGTGACGATACGAAAAGTTTATTAAAAAAGTTTGAAAACAAGATCAAAATTAAGTATGTCCATGAAAATGTCAGTATGGCGCAGGGAAGAAAAAGTGGCGCAAAACACACCGGCGGAAAATATCAGCTCCATCTTGATGCCGATATGTCTTTATCACCAAGGGTTTTAAAATTCTGTCTCAAAGAAATTCACAAAGGATATGATGCGTTAGTAATTCCTGAAATTTCATACGGAAAAGGATATTGGACTAAAGTAAAAGCTTTTGAAAGAAGCCTCTATGTGGGAGACAGCACAAGGGAATCAGCACGGTTTATTAAAAGTGCTGTTTATGAAAGTATCGGAGGACATAATCCCAAAATGGTTTTGTCGGAAGATAAAGACTTAGACTTAAGAGTCCGAAAAGCCGGTTTTAGGGTGGGTAGAATCAACGAACCTATTTATCATAATGAAGGAAATTTAAGTCTAAAAAAGGATCTACAAAAAAAGTTTTTTTACGGCCAGACGGCTCATGTGTTTATAGCTGAAAACCCAAAACACGCCTTCAATCAGGCTAATTTAATTTTCAGAGCTGCGTATTTTAGACATTGGAAGAAATTGTTAACTCATCCTGACTTATCACTGGGCATGTTTTTAATGAAAATACTGGAAACACTTGCCGCTCTTTGGGGTTTAATAACCACTATTCAAGTAATATTTACAAATAAGACTCTTGAAAATCTTAAGGATTATGAACCCATGAAGGAAAGTAGGGTGGAAAAAGGCTTAATATCAGTTATTGTTCCAGCCTTAAACGCATGTAAACATTTAGAAATACTATTAGTTTCGCTTGAAAAACAAACATACAAAAATTTTGAAGTTGTAATTAATGATGATAAAAAAACTACAGACGATACAAAAGAAGTATTAAAAAAATTTAGCAAAAAACTAAAAATTAAATACTTTCAGGAGAATATCAGTATGGCACAAGGAAGAAGATCCGCTTCCATATCGGCTAAAGGTGAATACCTGTTTCATTTAGATGCTGATATGAAACTAGCTCCTCGAGTATTAGAGCATTGTTTTAAGAAAACAAGAGATTTTGACGCTCTTGTCATCCCTGAAGTCTCATATGGGGAGGGCTTTTGGGCGAAAGTAAAAATTTTTGAAAGAAGTATGTATATTGGTGACGATACGATAGAATCGGCCCGTTTTTTCAAGACCTCTGTTTACAGATCAGTTGGAGGGCATAATGAAAAAATGGTGCTTTCTGAAGATAAGGACTTGGATTTAAGGGTAAGGAAGTCAGGCTTTAATGTTGGTCGAATAAGTAAACCAATATATCACAATGAAGGAAATTTTAGCATCCTTAATTCTATTAAGAAAAAGTTTTTTTACGGAAGGACTGCAAGTGTACTTATGCTGGCAAACCCGGCCTTTGCCTTAAAATATGGAAACATAGTTTTTAGACCGGCATTTTTTAGAAATTGGAGAAAACTTCTGTCCCACCCTATTTTAGCAAGTGGTGTTTTTTTAATGAAATCTCTTCAAACAATTGCGGGTCTTTTGGGGATGTTTACTTCCAAGGTCCCCTTTCTTAAAGAAGATATTAAAGTTGGTATATGGAAATGACTTATCCTAAAGTTTCAATAATTGTCGTAAATTTTAACCAAAAGCAGTTTACTTTAAATTGTTTGAAGTCACTGGGGAAAATAACCTATCCCAATTACGAGGTGATTGTTGTCGATAATAATTCTCAAGATGGATCCGTAGGGGCAATTACAAAAATGTTTCCAAAAGTCAGGCAAGTTTTGAACAAAAGCAATTCCGGTTATGTGGGTGGAAATAATGCCGGTATCAGACAGGCAAAAGGAAAATATTTATTGATTTTAAATAATGATACCTTAGTAACTCCTGGTTTTATTGAACCATTGGTGGCAGATCTCGAAAAGGATCACAGTTTGGGAATAGTTCAAAGTAAGATATTTATCATGGATAATCCAAAACAACTGGATAATGTAGCATCTTATTTGACGAATATAGGTTTCTTGTTTCATATAGGATATTTGAATAAAGATAAACCAGAATATCAAAAATATCAAGAAATATTCGCTGCTAAAGGAGCTTGTATGATGGTCAGAAAAGCGGTTTTTAAATTAGGTGCTTTTGATGAGGAATATTGGTGTTATTTTGAGGAGTCGGATCTTTGTTGGCGGGCTTGGGTCATGGGGTATCATGTTGCCTTTGAACCCAGGTCAATAATTTACCACAAAATGGGAGCAACCAGCGCAACCATGAGAAGTGCGTTCATTCATTATCACTCGTTCAAAAACAGAATAAGAACGATTATCAAGAATGCATCTTTGACAACTTTACTCTGGATACTTCCTGTTCATATTACAACTTGTGTAGTATTGTCAGCTTATTTTTTCTTATCAGGACAGACTGGTGGATCAAAAGCGATACTTAAAGCAATTTGGTGGAATATATTAACCATTGGTGATACATTAGAAAAACGAAGTATTATTCAAAAAAGACGCAAGCTGGATGATAATGAGATTTTTGACAAGGTTATGAAAAATCCGCCATTATCATTTTATTTACATCATCTTTCGTTAGTTAGAGAAAATTTAACAAAATGACCGGAAGACTTGAAGCCTGCATCAGGCTTGCTCGAAAAGTTGGTATTAAGAATAAGGTAATATTAGATATAGGTTGCTCGTTTGGTTGGTTTTGTAAGATTGCTGTAGAGGCGAAAGCAAAACAAGTCTTTGGAATAGAACCTGATGGAAAAAAAATCCAACTCGCTAAAAAGACAGCCCCGTCAGCAATAATAAAAGTTGGAATTGCTGAAAAATTAGATTTTCCTAAAAATAAATTTGATTTCGTGACTCTTTTTGATGTCATCGAACATGTTCCCAAAAATACTGAACCTAAAGTCTTTGCTGAAATTAATAGAGTTTTAAAATCCGGCGGATATTTACTTATTTCTACTCCTTTTCAAAATTTCCTATCCAATATTGTTGATCCAGCCTGGTATTTTGGGCACCGCCATTATTCTGAAAACCAACTGTCAGAAATGCTGAAAAAAACCGGGTTTAAAGTGAAGAGCGTAGTGACACATGGCGGAATTTGGGAAATTATAGGGATGTGGGTGCTGTATATTTCAAAATGGCTTTTAAGAATAAAAATGCCTTTTGAAAACTGGTTTGATTCAAAGAGAAAAAAAGAGTTTAAGAGTAGAGGCCTTACTCACATTATGCTGATTGCTCAGAAAACTACTTAATTATTTTTCCCAACCATTAGGTCGGTTAGTGTACCAACACATCAAGGCTTTGACAGAATCTTCTATACTCCTTTCAGGCCTCCACCCTAGGAGTTTTTTTGCCTTGTGGTTTGAAGCCGTTATTTTGGCATCCTCTCCCAACCGAGAAACACCTTTATTAATTTTTAATTTGGATCCGGTAATATTTTGTACTATCTTGACTATTTCTAGAACAGAACTACCCTTATTTGTACCTAGATTGATAATTTGATTTCCTTTCCCTTCCAATAATAATTCCAGGGCTTTTAAATGAGCTATGTTTAAGTCCACCACATTCACATAATCACGTATGGGCGTGTTATCTTGAGTATTAACGTGAGAACAAGTCAAGAAAAAAGGTTCCAACCCCATTGCTCCACGGACGGAATTTTGCATCATATGAATAGATGGTTTTTTAGAATCACCAAAGTCACCATTATCACTGGCTCCACAAACATTAAAGTATCTCAAAATCATATAATTAATACCCAGTGACTTGCTGAACCATTGGACAATTTGTTCAGACATTAATTTAGATTGACCATATGGATTACTGGGAACAGTGGGGTGATTTTCGTCAATGGGTACCCGCGTAGCCTTATCATAAACTGTACATGACGAAGAAAACACTATGTTTTTAATTTTAAACTTAACCATCTGGTTTAACAGATTGTTAGTTCCGGCAGTATTGACAGAAAAATATTTATATGGACTGAGCATTGATTCACTTACAGAGCAAACTCCAGCATAATGTATAACTGCTTTAATATTCTGCTCTTTATTAAACACATCAGAAAGATCTTCACGAATGTCCCGGGCATAAAAACGGATTTTTTTACTACCGTACCGCTTCATAAGTAACTCAAGAGGCTGACGATAACCAGAAGAAAAATCGTCTACTACTACCAATTCGTACCCACCATCCAATAATTGTTTACAAGCATTTGAACCAATATATCCTCCACCTCCGGTAACTAAAATTTTTATCATATAGAATTTGCAATTTTTTTAACTGCAAGTAAACCTATAGAATATTTTGGGTTTCTCTTAGTATACAAATGATGAGTTATTTCTACTAAGATTCCCCAAACCAAGGCCCAAAAAAGTTTTGGTTTCCACCTTAGCTCCGCTTCGTCAGTCCTTAGTATATTACAAAATTTAGTGCCATATATACCTTCTACACAGTAGCCTCTGTTTATAAAATCCTCAATAGTCCATCCTGAAAGATGCGCCTGGAGCTTGTTGTCTTTATTGTATTGGGGGATAAAGCCATTTGGTGTGACTAAAATTACTTTTTTTCGTGCTGCCCTTTCCATATCATCAAGTAGTTTATATCCATCATCTTTTTCCAGATGTTCTATCACGTCCAGTGCCACAACCGCATCAAATGATTTTTTCTTTACCAAAAAATTCAGCTTTTTTATATCACCTAGTATATAAGCGTTATGGATTTTACGTTTTTTACTCTCTTCAATCGAAGGCTTATAAGCATCTACACCAACAGTAGTATATTTTTTTTCCAATAAACCAATTGGCGAATCATTCCCGCAACCAACATCTAAGATTGTCTTGCAATCTTCCAAGTGTTTTTCGACTTCTAATACGAAAGTTGCCAAAACAAAACGGGGAAAAGTTTTTTTAAATATCCTAATAAATCTTTTCATAAGGAATATGGATTAATCATTTTTTGATTCCTCGTAGGATCACGATGTCTCCGACTTTTAATTTATCCAATATCCACTCTATCGGATATAAAATAACAAAAAGCAAAGTATACTTATTAGTATCCATTTTTTTCTTAAATATTTCATTTAGAGTGTAAATAATACTTCTACCCAAACCGTCACTTGAACAATATACCATAGACAGATGTGAAAAGCCTTCAGTTTTAACGATCATTGATAGCGTATTAGGCGAAAAAACAAAAAGATGTCTCGGTATATCCAGATTATACCAAAACTTGCCAAACAGTTTACTTACCGCACTATCGATATTTGGGGTTCCTAATATGACTTCACCTCCCGGCTTCAGCTTCTGGTAAATGAGTTGTAAACAAGCTCGAGGATTAGGTATATGTTCGATTACATGATACAACCGAATACAGTCAAAATAATTGTTCGGAAAGTTCGATATCTTTTCATACCCACCCAACTTAACGCTCACGAGCCCTCTTTCCCTGGCTACTTTTACAGCGTTTTTGTCAATTTCAAGTCCATACACGTCCCAGTCTAACTTTTTCAGAAGTGCTAGGGTTGTACCCGAACCACATCCTACATCAAGGATTTTTGCGGATATACTTTTTGGTTTTTTGGGTATTGCAGGAACTCCCTGGACAAGAACAGAAAAAATCCTACTTAAAATTGTTGGTTCGTAATAATGTCTTATGAGGTACGAACGGAATTTACTTATAAGTCCACTGAGCCCCTTAATCGACATTTTGTAAGAATAATATTGTTGGCGTGGATAGTGTTTTCTTAATACTTCTTGTGATGGTTGTGGATCCAAAAAAACCAGACCGCACCCGTGACATCTTTTGACATCAAAAAATGCCGGAATGTCAAACATTCTGTCCCTTGTCTTAAAAAGGAGGGAAAATATTTTTTCTTTACAGACAATACAACTTGACATCTTAATTATTTTTTCTAATTATCATTATAAAGCCCTTGGAGAAATTCCAAAAAAATGGATGGAGACGAATAAGCTTTAATCCCAGTTTTTTTATAAGAGTGAAGCCTAGTTGGTTTTTACCACAACCAATATAGGCACTATTTTTGTCAAATGGCAGAATAAATTCATATTGACAATCGTATTGATCAAAAAAGGTCTTCATGCCTCCATATCCCCGTGAATAGGAGCAATCTTCATATGATTTTTTTCCTTTTGTTAATTCTAAATATTTATTTGCAATTGGTAATGGTAGCCACGACAAGAACGGCAAACCATAATGTTGTTCAAAGAGCCAATATTTATTCGGAGCAGTCAGATAAATAATCCCGTTCTTATTGAGAAGGGAAAATATGCGGTCAAAACCCTGTTTTGGGGTAGACATATGTTCAAATACTGTAAAATGAGTGACGAGATCAAATTTAGTTTTTGATTTAAAATCTTCAATTTTGGAATGGAAAAACTTTAGATTTTTCGACTCGCCCTTTTTTTGAACAGCTGTTTTGTAAGCATCTTCAAAGGGTTCTACCCCTGTTACATTCCAAAAAAATTTTGCCATTTCTGTTGAATATTCTCCATGTCCGGAACCCACATCCAATACAGATACAGACTTTGGGGGTTTATTTAAATAGCGTTTACTGGCCTCTAGCACCTCTTTGACTGCTCCTTTTACAATCTCTCCTTCTCCCCCCCACGGATTTGGGGGTAGCCCATAACGATCTGTATGATTAGCCATCGCGTTATTTTCACATAAAATCGTGGTAGAATCAACAGCAATGGCTAGGCCTAAACTGACGATTTTCTTTCCTTATCTCAACGATTGGGGAACAGTAGGAAGTATGGTCTTATTGGCGTCTGCTACAGCCAAGAAAATTACCGACAACTTTGAAATATTGGTAGTTGATGACGGAAGCGATATTTCATCAGCAAAGGCCTTAGATCAAATTAAACCCCTAGTACCGCAATTGAGGGTGATTCGTCACTCGAGGAATACCGGATATGGGGGAGCTTTACGTGCGGGTTTCACGCATGCTCGTGGTGAATTAATTTTCTATACTGATTGTGACGCCCAATATGACGTCAGGGAATTGCTATCTTTATATCGTGCCTATAAATCCGGAATCGGAATGGTCAACGGTTATAAGCTAGAAAGACATGATCCTTGGTACCGGATAGTTTTGGGATTGGTTTATCAGCATTTAGTGAAAGTTGCTTTTAGATTACCAATCATTGACACCGATTGTGATTTTAGATTGATTGAAAAAAAAGTGTTTGACAAAGTAAGATTATTTGAAACAACGGGAACAATTTGTGTTGAACTCGTCAAAAAAATTAGCCATTTCGGTTTTAAGATTGTTGAGGTACCTGTAAATCATTATGATCGCCCGAGTGGCTTTAGTCAGTTTTTCAATCTTCACAGACTGTATAATACTTTTGTAAACTTAGGAAAGTTATGGTGGAAATTAAACGTATTGCAGGATTATTTGCACTGATTATCGGGGTGGGTTTGCTGTTGCGACAAATATCTTTCTTTCCTTATCCCGAGATGCTTACTGAAACTTATTTTTTGTCCAAGGGGATGCTGCCCTATGTTCAAATAAACGATCAGCATTTCCCGGGTTTGTCTTTATTACCTGTCAATTTGAGAACATTGGGGTTTGATAATATAGAGAAATTGCGGTGGTTACATTTGGGTCTGATTGGATTTACAACTCTAATATTATATAAATTGATAGGGAAATTACGTTGGATTGTTCTTTTTCTAGTCTTTTTTCTGCTTTGGGAGGGGAACACTCTATGGGTAGATTCTTTTGTGACGCCTCTGGTTTTATTGGTATTTTATGGGTTATGGTCAAAAGGGTCATTTAAATCCGTACAAAATATATTTTTAACAGGAACTTTATTGGGTATAGTGTTGGTATTTAAACAACATGCTCTTATAATTTGTGTGGCAGTCGCAGTCTGGGTTTTGGATCAAAAAGTTTCCTGGAAGTATTGGCTGGGTTTTGTGATCGGTGGAATATTGCCGATGAGTCTTGTAGGAATATATTATTATCAATTGGGAGTATGGCCAGATTTTTGGTTTTGGACAGTGGTTCACAATTTGACTGGTTACACATCTTTGGAAGGAAGAATTCCAGGATTGGGGGAATTGGCAAGGTTTTCGCTCTTAGCAGTCCCCGCTGCTTTTGGGCTGCAAGGGTCGGCTGGTTTGTTTATTCTGGCTAGTCTAATATATTTAATTCCGCGCTTTGGTCTGATTCATGCTCAAATAGCCCTACCGTTATTAATTTTTTTACTAAGTTTTAAACCTCGGCTCTATTGGCCAATAATGGGATTAGCATTGTTGTTAATGGCTCGTATCTTTGCCAAAGAAATTCCAGGAAAAGTCCTTTTTTATGATCAATCGGCAATGCTTACAGTAGAGTATGTCGAGGAAAGGGTTGACAAATCCCGCCCTATTTATGTCTATGGAGTAAATGACAATATTTATCATCTAACTAATACTCTCCCCCCCAATAGATTCTGGATAGAACTTCTGCGAGGAAATATAATCCCTGGCGTCGAAGAACGGTTGATACAAACTCTAAAAATAGATCCGCCACAATTTGTATTGGTAGATAGACAAGCGAGTATTGATGGAAAAAAAGTGTCAGAATTTACGCCACAAATATGGCGATATTTACAAATGAACTTTATTTTTAAAGAAAAGTTATCTAATGATGTCGAAGTTTGGTATCCGATATGAAAGTTAAATTAATTTGGTTTGGAATAATGGCACCTATTTTGACATTTGGAGCAATATTGCTGGCCACCGGGCACAGTGGTCGTGCAGATCAAATATTTAATATTTCAATGTCGGTCATATTAATAACAATAATCCTACGCTTGTTTAGCCAAACAAAGTTAGATAATATTTCTATCGAAAAACAAAACGTTCTAATTTGGCCCTTGTTAGCTGTAGTGTTTTTGATCGTGTTCAAATCTTTTTTCTTTTCATCTTTTGCTAATTTGGGTAATGATTCCAATTTTGTTTCTCCTTCGCTTCTTAAAAATATGTCAATTATGCCGCAGACCTGGGAATCGGAGCTCGGAGGAGTGGACTTGGGTCACAATCAGGTGGTTAATATGTGGATGCAACCGCTCTGGATTTTTATTTCGGGTTTAGCCAGGCTTGGAGTGATATACCCGCTATTGGTTAAAGGGTTAATGACAATTCAAATATTGATTGGATCTTTTGGTATATATCATTTGTTCAAAAAACTAAATATGGCCAGTTGGACTATACCCATAGGGGTAATATTTTATTTTCTCAATACCTATTATTTAGTTAATGTCGATGGAGGGTTGATATTTCTTTCTTTTGCGTACGCGTGCTTTCCTGGAAGTCTATATTTATTCATAAAACTTATTGAAAATAATACATTTAAAAATTGGTTGCTTTTTAGCTTTTGGGTAGTTATGGTATCTTTTTTTGATATTCGAAGTACAGTTTTAACATATGTGACAACTTTTATTTGGATAATTATTGTAAAGAAGTATCGTGGTCTACTTTTGCTTTTGGGGGTAGGATTGTTTTTAATTACAAGTCACTTTTATTGGTTGTTGCCAGCGTTAAAGACGGGCGTATCGTTGCCAACATCTTATGTATCCAATAATAGTGTTGAGCAATTTAGCTTCTTTTCTTCTGGTCACCTGTTGTTTGTGTCTCAACCCCATTGGTATTCCAATGTTTTTGGAGACATTCAAATTCCCAGGTGGTACTTTGTGGGCATTCCTTTGTTGATTGTACTGGCTTTGGGGTTTGCAAAAGTGACTCAAAAATATAAATTGTTCATATGTTTGACGATCATTGGGCTGTTTTTGATGAAAGGTGGTCAACTTTATCTCTGGTTATACAAATATTTACCAGGATTTGTATTCTTTCGTGATCCATCTAAATTTAGTCCGCTATTGACTTTGGGTTATGCCGGTCTGATATGTATGGCACTCGATATTTTGGGAAAAAGATTACCCAAATTTAAAAACCTACTTTTACTCAGCGCAGGCGTCTATTTTTTCGCCATGGTTAGTCCTGTTTATACAAATCGTACTACTGGGGCGTTTGTACGCTCACCCTCAGAGGTTGATTACGAAAAGTTCTCTCAAACGATCAAACAAAAAGACTTTTCTAGGGTACTTTGGTTGCCTACCAAACCTCCGCAGGCAGTTGTGGATTTGTCACCAGTCTGGACTGAGGCAGGATGGTTATTGGCAAAAAGACCTTTTCTTTCAGCTATCGATGGGACTTATGAACTATATAATTTTGTACGGGCCTCCGAATCAGCGAGCTTATTTGATGTGACGGGCATTAAATATCTCTTGTATCCGCAGTCAGACCAGCGTAAACACATCCTCAAACCGGATGAGAAAGAATATTATCAATGGCAATATGATTGGTTTAAATCACAAAACTGGTTAAAGGACATTTCACCATTTGAAGGTTTGGGGGCTTTTGAGGTGGCAACAGTGTCAGGAAAGTTTTACCAGCCAAAAGACTGGTTATGGGTTGTCGGTCCCGATGACACATATTCACAACTATCCAAATTATTCAACTTCAGATTGGCTGATATAGGAGTCACCCATCTTAACAATTTTACTCCTAATTTAACAAAATCGGATGGATATCTATTCTTTAATAAAGTTGGTTTTTTGGATTTAGTAATGACCCAGGTAGAGAAAAAGAATCTAATCGGTCTTTATCCTTTTGTGTCTCCAACAGCCGACGGTAGGAAAGAATGGTGGGGAAGAGATTTAGGCAATTTTCTCTTCGTGAAAAATTATCTCAGAGATCACTATGAAGTAAATAACAATGACTATGACTTAGAAATGGGTTATGTAATAGCCGAGGGAGAGAAAACTTTACAAATAAATCACAATTTTTCGAAAGGACATATATTTGCTAGGATACTTCAGAGTCGAGCGGGAGGTAATTTAGAATTTGTTCTTAATAATAAACAGACGACATTTACCACTATTTCAGATAATGAGGTGTTGGTGTGGAAGGACCTCGGGGTATATCCGGAAATAACAAAAATTGAAATAAAAAGCATAGGATTAATAAATATGATCAATGCTCTGGCAATTATTCCAGAATCAGAATATGAGCAATTGATAACAAGTGCCAAATCAGTTGTATCTACATCAAAAGTCATCACAGACCTAAAAAGTCTGTCAGGGACTATTTTCAACTCACCTGAAATACCTTATTCTAAGATTAGCCAAACGGAATATCGAATCGAAGTTCAAAATGCACCAACATGGGTTGTGTTTTCGGAGTCATACGATCCCAAATGGCAAATAAATGCGCCTAAAAGTTCTCCAATACCGGCTTATGATATGTTGAATGCATTTTGGGTCGAAAAACCAGGCTCGTACCGTATATTCTATACTCCGCAAATATGGGTCAAGCGGGGTCTGGGAATAACAGCTGGAATATTTTTGCTATCAGCGTTTGTTTTATTGTGGAGGTATAAAAATGGAAAAATCTGAATATCCCCGAATATTTGTGAGTGAAGGAACCCATTTTTGGTATCGGGTAAACCGTGAGTTTAGCTTGGATCTTATTGATAAATATTGTCACTTACCAGCCAAGAGTCAAATCTTGGATGCCGGGTGTGGTGCAGGGGGAACAACTATGGCTTTGAAAAAATATGGTCATGTTACCGGCATAGACGCACATTCCTTAGCCATTAAATTTTCCAGAAAATATCCGATTGACCGTTTAATTAAAGCAGATGTAAACAAACTACCTTTTTCAAAGGAAAGTTTTGATCTAGTGACTAGTTTTGATGTTTTGTATCATAAAAATGTAAACCCAACAAAAGCGTTGGAAGAGGCGTACAGAGTTCTAAAGAAAAATGGTTGGATCTTGATTCGTGTACCAGCATTTAAATTCTTGCGCGGAGGTCATGATACTGTGGTACAGACAGGTAGGAGATTCACGGCAACCCAGTTAGCCAACTTAGTGAAAAGCCAAGATTTCAAAATTGATTACATATCGTATTTTAATTTGACCTTATTTTTTCCCAGTTTGTTTTGGAGAAACTTAAAATCGTCACAAAGCTCCGATGTTCGACCGCTCTGGTCACCTTTAAACTGGTTATTATATATAATGTTAAAAACAGAAGCTATACTGGCTAAAGTTATAAAACTTCCATTTGGAACCTCAGTTTATTGTTTGGCTCAAAAGGTATGAAAATATCTGTCCAGATGATAGTTAAAAACGAAGAGAGGTGGATCTGGTATTCACTAATGTCGGTTATTGATTATGTGGATGAAATTATGGTCTGGGATACTGGTTCGACAGATAATACTGTGAATATTATTAAATCTATAGCCAATCCCAAAATAAAATTCAAGCGGGTAAATCAAAAGAGCGCTTCTGAATTTACTATGTTTAGAAATAAAATGTTAAACGAGACAAAAGCGGATTGGCTGATGATTCTGGATGGTGATGAAATTTGGCCGCAACAATCCATCAATAAAACTGCAAAATTTATTAAAAGTAATAAAATTCAAAACTTGGAATATTTAATCCATCCTTATTACGATCTATTGGGAGATGTTTATCACTATCAGGAACCCGGCGGGGGAAAATATCACATAGACAAGTATTCAGGCCATATCACTATCAGATTTTTTAATTTATCTCTTCTATCCGGGCTTCATTTTGGCAAGCCCCATGGTCAGCAGGGAGTCTTTGATCAAAATCAAACGCTTGTCCAAGACCGCGTACCCCGTAAATATAAATTCATGGATGATTGTGCTTATTTGCACGCTACCCATTTACACAGGTCGCCCAATGACACCAACGTCATAAAACGCAATTTTAAATTTAAATACGAAATGGGCCTAAGATTTTCTGAAAACTTTGCATATCCTGTGTCTTTTTATCTGCCCCATTCACCGGAAATTGTTTCCGTCTGGAAACCGGCAGATCTTTCTTATTGGCTCAAGGCTTCCTGGCAGACTCCCCTCAAATGGCTACGCCGTAAAATTTTTGCTTCGCCTTCAGGCTATTGAAAATACTTTTTCCACCACAATTCCAACATCAGCAATTTCCAAAGTTGGGGCCCAAAATCATTTTTTTCACTGTGTTTGTCCAACATTTCTGCAATCTGATCTTTTGGATAAATATTGTTGATATGGGATTTTTTGTCCAATAAAATGGATCTGGCATATGAATTTAATTCTTGGGAAAACCATTTGGCCAGGGGAATACTAAAGCCCATTTTTGGCCGGTGCAGGATTTCTTTGGGAAGTATATCTTCCAGCGATTTTTTGAAAATGTATTTTGCTTGCCCATTTTTTACCTTTAAATTAAAGGGAATTTGGGCAGCCAACTCCACCATTTTGTGATCCAAAAGCGGTGACCGGCATTCGAGAGCCACTTTCATACTGGCCAAATCTACTTTGGTTAGTAAATCATCCGGCAAATAATATTTAAAATCAACAGACAGGATTTTGTCTCTGATATCTGTGGCTTTTGCATTTTGATAGGCGTTTCTGTAAATATCTTTTGGATCTGCAAAATTAAAATGAGTTTTATATTCAAAATATTTTTCCAATACGCCAGGGTGAAGACTTTTTA
>ERZ1292629.887-Hain-H43-01um-R1-887-length-32307-cov-9_pt1 | contig 32307 bp, 33 predicted proteins | sample MGYA00564399_ERZ1292629 | MGnify/ENA primary metagenome ERZ1292629 (study PRJEB36523, sample SAMEA6512636) | groundwater metagenome | collected 2019-01-08 | study: AquaDiva: Metagenomics assemblies of 32 groundwater samples
TTTGGGGTGCTCAAGAACCAGACACGCCATACACTTTAGTGTATGGTTCTTGACATTTTTTGTTTTATTTTTTCTAGAGTATTTTTTGAAATATTTAAGAAATTTTTCATTTTATCTATAGTAATAGTTTCGGTTTGCAAGCTGTCAGAGAGAATTACTATTTTCCCGTTTCTTATAAATTCAAAAGGGCTTTGTTTGTGCTTTTCATTTAGCTCTATTATATTTATTATGTTTTTGGCTTCCTCTTTAGTTATATTATATCTTGGAGCACATTTTTCTGCAAATATTTTTAAGTTTGTTCTCGCATCTTTTGTTAAAGCTATTTTTTTGTATAAATAGTCATGCTGGAGAATGGAATTTATCATGTTTAATACTGCAAGACTTGCTTCAGAGAGGATTTTTAGGAGAAGTTTTTTGTCTTGAACTAAAGAAAATGTTACATAAGCCATGTGATCTGCCATTTTTAATCTTTTTTCTGCTTCTATGAGATATTCTTGGAATTTTTCCATTATGTAAACCTCCTGCTGGTGCAAAGATTAGAAATCTCTGAAACTTCAACTTTTTTAAATATGAAGTTTTTTATAAATCCAGCATCCTGTTTCGTGAAAAGAAACCCCTGCAGGTTTCTTAAACTCTTAGCATATTTCATAATTTTTAGAAGCAGTTGAAATTAATATGCTTGTTGGTGTTAGAAAAATATACAGCCTCTATTATGATAATATATTTAAAGTCCTGTTTAATCTTGATTTAATGAAAGAAAAAAAGGAATTTCTTGCAGATAAAGGAGAGATTGCTACAATAAACCTTTATGAAAGATTAACTGTTCCTGTTGAAGGAACGATTCTTCATATAAGTGGAAATGCCAGTGGTTTAGAACTAACAGTCAAATCTTCTCAAGTTAAAAAAATTACTTGTCCACTATATATTCCATTAAGAGTTGGAAATCAAATTAGAGCTTATGTTTTAAAAGCAGATTTAGGAAAAATTCTTGTTCAAAAACAAAACATATACGATGATGGATGGAGAACTACGTTAAAAGAGAGAGATCATTTTAAAGAAAAAGAGCCTGCAAGAAAAATAGAAATTCTTGATCCAGAAGGAAATGTAGATGCAGAATATTTTTGTTGATTTTTTATAATCACCCGCTTAATTCAAGAATTGCTTCAGCTAAATCTCCATCAACTGATTCTAGTACCTCTTTTGCTTGTTTTTCTGTACAGCCGGTTTTTTCCATGATTGTTTTTATATCTTTTTCAGAAAAAGGTTCTTCTTTTATAGACTCTTCTCTTATTTCTCCTGATATTTGGAATGAATCCTGGCCCTGCATGTTTATTTTTGTTACAGAAGGATTTTCAATAATAATTTGGGTGTTGTCTGTTTTTTTGATTATAACTTCAGAAGCATCTATTTCTACTTGGGAAATACCCATTTGTTTCATAACAGCCTGCATTTTTTTTGGGTCTAAGCCTGGAAACATAATTCTTATAGGATATAAATTCTTTTAAATTTTGTGGTTGTATAATTTTTATGGAAATAATTAATCCTTCTGAAAGAATTTTAAATAGTCTTGGCTGGAATGAACGAGCAAAAAAGATGCTGATATATATTGCTCCGTCATTTGACGAGGCGTTTTTGCGAGGAACTTTTCAAACTACAATTTATATTATTTCAGAAATTTACAGGCATGGATTTAATGAGTATATATCTATTCCTCCAGATAAAAATGAATTTAATTATCGTAATTTAATAGACCTTTTTGACGCTTGGAGCAATGCCTTTGCCCACGGAGATGCACAAGAAAAAGGATTAACTTACAGTTTATTTATTGGTGAAAAAGGTTTGTGTCATGGATTTAATGATGGAGGAGATTTTTTCAAAAATCATGAAATAAAAGAGTGTTTTGAATCTAAATCGCTTTGTCATAGAAAAGATTATCCTTCAAGATTTAGTGGGAGGAGTGAACGTGGAATTGGAATAAGAAATATTTATGGGGCTTCTGATACGTCAAGATTTGCATATTACGCAAACTCCTTACTTTAGTTTGCGAGCAAGTAAATGCAAATCTTGAGCGTGCTCAAGAACCAGACACGCCATACAGTTTACTGTATGGTTCTTGACATAATTGAAGTTGATATAGAGTCCGGGACTTTTTTTTGTGTTCAATATAGAAGAAGATTGTTTCCTAAAAAAACTCGATGATTTTTATTTAAAAAATACTGGAAGTAGAACTCTTAGAACAATTATTAGGATTATAAATCCTATGATATATTCTGGTTTTAGATTGATTTTACTAGCATATTCATCACTGAATCTTACAAGCCCTCCATATCCTCCTGGAAGGTTTACTCCTGTGTTTGCCATTAATTATTGAGAAAGAGATAGTTTTTAAAAGTTGCTGTGGTTTTATAAAATAATGAATATAAAAGACCTTAAAAATTGGAATATTGAAATTGAGAACAAAATTACTGAAAAGTGGAAAAAGGCAGAGATGTTTAATTTTAATAAAAAAGCAAAGAAGATTTATTCAATAGATACTCCCCCGCCATACATTAATTCTTCTATTCATATGGGGCATGCGGTAACTTATTCTTTTATGGATATGTTTGCAAGGTATAAGAGAATGAAAGGGTTTGAAGTTTTATTTCCTTTAGGATTAGATAGAAATGGTTTGCCCATTGAAATTGGTGCAGAGAAAAAATACAAAATTTCTGCTTTTGATATGCCAAGAAAGGAGTTCTTGAAATATTGCGAGAAGCTATTGAAAGAGACTTCTGTTGAATCTACTGATACTTTTGCTAAATTAGGAATTTCTTTTACATCATATAAAGAGGGGGATAAAATTGGAAATATTTATCTTACTGATTCCCCTGAATACAGAGCTTTAACTCAAGCAACTTTTATTGAGTTATATAAAAAGGGATTGGTTTATGAAGATTCGAGAATAAACAATTGGGATCCTAAGTTGCAGACAACAATTTCAGATTCTGAAATTGAATACGAAGATTTGCTTTCTTTGTTTAATAATATTAAATGGAGAGTTAAAGAAACAGGAGAAGAAATTATTATTGGAACTACAAGGCCGGAATTGATTTGCACTTGCGGTATGGTTATTTTTAATCCTGAAGATAAAAGATATAAACATCTCAAAGGAAAAACAGCAATAAGCCCCTTATTTCATAAAGAGGTTTCAATTAAAGATCACCCTTTAGCTCAAATTGATAAGGGGACTGGACTAGTTATGATGTGTTCTGCCGGAGATTTATCAGACATTCAGTTTTTTAGAGAACAAAATTTAACTCCTGTGATTGCAATTAATAAGGATGGAACTATGAATGAAAAAGCAGGTTTCTTAAAGGGATTAAAAGTTAAAAAAGCAAGAGAAGAAATTATTGAAGAGCTAAAAAAGAAAAATTTAATTGTTAAGCAGGAAAAGATTACCCATAGAACGCCTATATCTGAAAGATCTAAGGCGGAAATTGAATTTATTGAGATGCCGGAGTTTTATTTAAAACAATTAGAATTTAAAGAAGAAATAAAAAATATTGCCCAAAAAATTAATTTCTATCCTAAGAAATCAAAGAAAATTTTAGATGATTGGATTGATAGCGTATCAATTGATTGGCCTATTTCAAGAAGAAGATTTTATGCAACTGAAATTCCTTTATGGCATACAGAGGATTCTAATGGGGATAAATTAATTGCACTGCCTCAAACAGGAAAATATTATCAGCCATGGAAACAAAAAGTTCCTGAAGATGCAGATGTTATAAAAAACAGAAAAGTTATTGGAAAAGTTAGGGATTTTAAAAACTTGAAATGGATAGGAGAAGAGAGAGTTTTTGATACTTGGATGGATTCTTCAATATCTGAATTGTATATTATTAAGTATAAAAGTAAGGATGATTTTTTCAAAAAAGCATATCCTGTTACGCTAAGGCCTCAAGGAAAAGAAATTGTTAGAACTTGGCTCTATTATACTTTATTAAGAGGGTATTTAGAAACGAAAAAACCCTGTTTTCAGGATATATGGATTCATCAGCATATTCTCGATGAAAAAGGAAGAAAAATGTCAAAGTCTTCAGGAAATGTTGTAGACCCTCAAGAAATTTTAAGAGAGTTTGGCGCTGAAGCGTTGAGATTATGGGCAGGAATAGAAGGAGATTTATCAAAAACTGATTTTATTTGCTCTAAAGAAAAAATAGGTGCAGAGAAAAAAACTCTAAATAAGCTTTTGAATGTTTCAAAATTTGTTATGTTTTTTGAAAAGCCTAAAAAACCAAAACTTACAAAATTAGACTATTTATTTATAGACTATATTGAAAACCTTACAGAAGAAATAGATAAATCTTATAATGAATATGATTTTAATAATCCTTCACAGAAATTGAGGTATTTTTTATGGGAGATTTTTGCTTCTAATTATATTGAAATTGTTAAAGCGAGAGTTTATAATCAGGATAAGAAATTTACTAAAGAAGAGAGTGATTCTGCTAAATATACTCTTTATTTTTTACTTGAAAGATTTTTGACTTTAATCTACCCTATAATCCCGCAGATTACTACAACTATTGGAGAGGAAATTAAACTAGAACTTTTGAAGGGAGAATGGCCCAAATTAATCAAAGGAAAGTCTGATTTAAAATTGATTGAAAATATTATTGAATTTAATAGTGGAGTTTGGAAGAAGAAAAAAGAAAAAGGAATTAGTTTAAGAGAAGAAATTTCTGGAGTTAAAATTCCAAAAGAACTAAAAGATTTTGAGAAGGATTTAAAAGTTGCTCATAATTTAAATTAAAATGCCCCTATTATCAAAAACAGAACTTGAAGAGCTTATTGAAGAACTTTCACAATACAAAGGCAGACATACAGAACTGATAACTGTTTATGTGCCTGCTGGTTATGATGTGAATGCTGTGTCAAGACAGCTGGATTCTGAAAAATCTACTGCTAAGAATATTAAATCTACTACAACAAGAAAAAATGTTATTGATGCTCTTGAAAAAATAAATCGTGAATTAAAGGAATATAAGAAAACCCCTGAAAATGGATTGGCTCTTTTTTCTGGAAATATTTCTAAGGTTGAAGGCCAGGATGATTTGAGAATTTGGAGCGTGGAGCCGTATATGCCTTTAAAAATAAGGCTTTATAGATGTGACAAAGAATTTGTTTTAGACGCTTTGAAAGAAATGTTGGAAGTTACAGAAGTTTATGGATTATTAGTTATGGATAGAAAAGAAGCAACTATTGGAATGTTAGAAGGAAAAAGAATAGAAGTTCTGCAGAAAATGACTTCTGGAGTTCCTAGTAAAGTAAGGGCGGGAGGACAAAGTTCTCAAAGGTTTCACAGAATTACAGAGGGACTTACTAAAGAATTTTATAATAGAATTGCAGATGAGATGAAAAAAATATTTTTTGAAATGCCTAGACTTAAAGGGATAATTATTGGCGGGCCTATTCCAACTAAAGACGAATTTGTAGATGGGGAGTATTTAGTTACAAAATTAAGAGAGAAAATTATTGGAAGAATGGATATTGGGGATGCGGACGAATCTGGACTTAAAGAGCTTGTGGAGAAGTCAAGAGATATTTTATCTAATCAGGAAATTGTTTATGAGAAAAAACTTTTAGAAAAATTTTTTAATACTTTGGGCTCTAAGCCTGATTTGGCTGTTTATAAAATTAATGATGTGAAAAAAGCTTTAGAATATGGGGCTGTAGATACTCTTATTATCTCTAAAGAGCTAGACAAGAAAACTGCTATAGAATTTAAAAAACTTGCAGAGAATATCTCTTCTACAGTAGAAATAGTTTCAACAGAGACTACAGAAGGAGAGCAGTTTTACAAGCTTTCGGGTATTGGAGCTATTTTGAGGTTTAGAGTTGGGTGATTAAAATGGACAAAAGAGGGTTTTTGCTACAATTCTCAAAATTTGCAATTGTAGGTGTTATTGCAACTGCAATTAACTTATTTTTTTTATATTTTTTTACAGAATTCTTTAATGTTTATTATATGTTGTCTGCGGTTTTTGCCTTTTTAATAGCAGATATTTCTAAATATATTTTGAACAAAAAATGGACTTTTAATGATGGTTGGGGTAATTTTTTTAGAAAATATTGCAATTTTTTTATAGTTAGTTTAACTGCCCTAATCTTAAATTTGGCTCTTTTATATGCATTTACAGAATTTTTTGGATTTTATTATTTATATTCACAAATTTTGGCAATTGCAATTTCATTATGGGTTAATTTTATTGGAAATAAATTTTGGACTTTTAGGGGAAAATGAACAAGAATTGGAGGATATTTTTTATTATAATTATTTTAGTTTTATCTTTTTTAATTCGTTTATATCCTATAAGAATGGCTCATTGGTGGGATGAAACAGTTTATCTGCAACACGCAGAAATCATGTTTTCTGGAAGGTCTAATTTTGATGAACTTTCTTTTAGGCCCCCTTTGCTATCAATTTTATTTTTTTTGGGATTTTTTATTAAACACTCTGTTATAACTGCAAGTTTTATAACAGCTATGTTGGGGGTCTTGGCAGTTTTTTTTACTTATCTAATAGGAAAAAGGGTTTATGGAGAAAAAACAGGGGTTGTTGCGGGTTTAATTTTTGCATTTGTCCCGTTTATGACCTTAAATTCCAATTACCTTTTAACAGACGTACCTGTAATTACATTAATAGCAATATCTTTTTATTTTTCTTTATTTAGAGAGAGAAAAATATGTTACTTTTTTTCTGGTTTATTTCTTGGATTATCAATTTTAATAAAATTCACAGCAGTTTTAATGATTTTAGTATTTTTATTATATTTTTACCTTTATAAAAAAGAGTTGAACAAAGAAAAATTTGTATTGTTTATAATAGGATTTTTACTCATTCTTGTTCCATATTTTATATGGTGTCAAATTAGTTTTGGGAATTTTTTAACCCCTTTTATTCAAGGGCAGGGAATGGTTGGGGATAAAAATGAGTCTATCTTTTTTTATATTATTCAATTTCCAAAAGCATTTGGTTATCTAATTATATTGGGGGTTATTCTTTGGATTTTTAGCTTCATAAAAAAAATAGGTAAGAAAGAATATAATATTAAAAACGAATTAATTATAATGTTTTGGATTTTATTATTTTTAATTTATTTAACTAAAACCCCCCATAAGGAATTAAGATATATCCTTCCTATAACTACCCCCGTATTTTTATTAGCATCAAAAGGTTTAACCGATTTCTATAATTTTTTTAAGAAAAAGTATAAATTAATCTGGAGCATAGTCTTTATTTTTTATTTGTTCTTTTTGATTTTTTCTAGTTATGCTTTTGAGAATGTGAAGACGGGAATTTTTGTAGATAGAACAATTACAGAGGAAATGAAGATTGCAGATTATCTTAATGAGACTGATTATCATGGAATTATATATACTAGTCAAAGATGGCCTGTTTTGGCATACTATACAGGACTAGAAACTAAAGTTGTATATCCTTATAACGAAGTGATTTATTCTTTAATACCTGAAAAAATGAAAGATCCTGGTATTTTTATTGGTATGTATGATGCAGAAAGATTTGAGCCTTTTAAGCATCCTAGATCTGATTGGATGAATCAAGATAAAAGGTTTAAACATATAAAAGATATTGGTAACTTTTATATATATGAATATACTCCATCTTAAAACCTAATCTTTAAATATTAACTAAAACTATTTTTAAAATATGGAAATATCAAGTAAAACTATCGAAGAAATTGATGAAGCGAAAGAAAAAGAGGACATAAAGAAAATAGAGGCAGCTTTATTCATATCCGGAAGATTTTTGAGTATGCAGGAGCTGATTTCTTATACTGATTTAAATCCGATAATTATAAGAGAACTAATAGAGAAACTACAGGAAAAATATGATAATATTGATTCTGCAATACAAATAATTTCAAAGGATAGTTTGTGGAAAATGGATGTTAAAGAAGATTTTTCATATATGGTTAATAAGTTCGCTACTGGAACTTCTGAATTCAGCAAAGCTGAACAGGAAACTCTTGCGATAATAGCATACAAACAGCCGATAAAGCAGTCAGTTATAATTAAAATTCGTGGAAATAAGGCTTACGATCATGTGAAAAAGTTTAATGAATTAGGATTAATAAAAAAGAAAAAAACAGGCCATACATATGAATTGTCTCTGTCAGATGATTTTTATGATTATTTTAGTGTGGCTAGCAAAGGGGAATTAGCTTCTGGGAAAGAGGAAGAAAAAGAAAATACTGAGGAAAATTAAATGGAATTTATCCAAATTATTGTTTATCTTTCAATTTATGTAGGTTTAGTTGCTACTTCTTTTTACATTTTAAGTTATATTTATGGAATAAAAAAACAAAGGCCTCTTTATGAAGAGAATGAATTGCCCTTTGTCTCTGTAATAATTCCTGCATATAACGAAGAGATGACAATTGAGAGGACATTAGACTCTATAAAAAAATCAGAATATCCTAAAGAAAAGTTTGAAATTATAGTTATAGATGATGGAAGTAAGGATAATACTCTTAAGGTAGCAAAGAGATACGAAAGTGAGATAGTCAGAGTTTTTCATAAAGAGAATGGAGGAAAAGGAAGCGCTTTGAATTTTGGAATTTCTAAGGCTAAAGGAGAGATAGTTTTTAGTATGGATGCCGATACTATTGTTTCTCCATTAAGTATGAAGAGAATGGTTAAATATTTTAAGGATTCTCGAATTATGTCAGTTAGTCCTGGAATGGTTACAGAAAAACCAGAAACAATCTGGCAGAGAGTCCAATATATAGAATATTTGATAGGATTACTTTTGAGAAAAGCTTTTGCTACATTAGACGCAATTTTTGTTGTTCCTGGAGCTTTTTCTGCTTATAGAAAAAGTTTTTTTGAAAAATATGGAGGTTATGAAGTAGAAAACATAACAGAGGATTTGGAATTAGCTTTAAGAATACAAGCTAGTGGATTTTTAACTGAAAATTGTCCAGAAGCACCTGCATATACCAGAAGTCCAGGAACATTTAAATCATTATTGTTGCAGAGAAGAAGGTGGTATTATGGATGGATTAAAAATGTTTGGAGGTATAAATCCTTGTTCGGAAGAAAAACAGGAGATTTAGGGATGTTTGTATTGCCTGTTGCTTTACTAAATATAATTTTCTCCCTTTTTGTTACATTTTATCTATTTTTTAAAACTTTAGGAAATGTCAGGGATGAATTTTTATTTTTGCAGAATGTTGATTTTGATGTGTTAAACAGCATTACTTTTAATCTTTATACTATAGAAAGAACATTATTTTTATTATTAAGCAATCCAGTGATTTTATTTATATTATTATTTTTGGTGATGATTGGAATCTATCTTATTTATGCTTCAAAAAAAATTGGAAAGGTGCATAATATTTATTTTAATCTTCCAATATTCTTTTTGTTATTTTCAGTTTTATTTGGAATATGGTGGATTGTATCCATATTCTATGCTTTGTTCACAAAGAATATAAAGTGGAAATAATTCGGAATAATACAAAAAATGGAAAGGGAATTTAAGAGTAAAAAGAGATATTTAATTGCATTTGCTATTGGAACATTTATATTTTTGTTAATTATTTTAAGCAGCTATTCTATTTCTTATTGGGAGTTTCAGAGAGTATCTAACTTGCAGATTAGTACTTCTTTTGATATCTTCAAGGATAAATTAGATTATTCTTTGTTTGATTTAGGCATGTGCTCTAATGAATCTTTTAAAAAAGTTTCTTCTGATTTGGGATTTCAAGGAAGAATTATAGACGATTTAGAAAGAAAAATAGGAAAGCTTGATCCTAGGGTTATAGAAAGAAAAAAATTTTATACTCTTGTAGAATTAGAGCATTTTGAATTAGTCAATCTATTAAATAAACAATGTAATTTGAATATGCAGACTATTTTATTTTTTTATTCTAATGATGAGAATAGTATAAGTAAAAGTGAAGAACTTGGAAGACTTTTAGGAACTCTTTCTGGCAGACATCCTGATAGCTTGATGATATATTCTTTTGACTATAATTTAGATAGCGATTTGATAGGTAAGTTAAAAACAAAGTATAAAATAAATGAACCTTTTACAATTATAATCAATGAAAAAGATAAATTAGTTAATCCAAAGGAGATAACTGAATTAGAGTCTTATTTAAAATAGAATTTTTTGCCAGTTTTTTAAATATTCTTTTGATTTTTGTTATTTTTTATAGAAAAAAAACTAGAATTTCACCACAATAATCTTAAAAAACACATGTTTTATTGATTTTTAATGGACGAGTGTTTTAAATGCAGTGTTAGTGGGGATAAGACAAGACTTTTTGATGCTGTTTCTCCAGAAGGAATTGTTAAGATTTGTGGGGGGTGTTCTTTTAATGAGGATTGGCCTTTAGTTAAAAAACCTACAGAGATTCAGCTTCAAGAGGCGGAGAGAAAAACTAGTGTTCGTGAAAGGCTTTCTAGGGCTGCAGGAATAAGGCCTGATAAAAGAATAGAAGAGATTAAGAGTTCTGAATTAAGGGGGCAAGATATATCATTAAGACAGATTATTGATAAAAATTATAGAAAATCTCTTCCTATTGAAAACATTCCAAGAAGAGGTTTAGTTCATAATTTTCATTGGATGATTATGGGGGCAAGAAGAAAAAAACATATTTCTCAAAAACAATTTGCCGAAGCTATAGGAGAGTCTGATTCTGCAATACTAATGGCAGAACAAGGAAGACTTCCTGAGCATGATAATCTGCTTATAACTAAAATTGAAAATTTTCTTGGAATTAATTTGAGAAATGATTTCCAGGAAAAGTCAGTAAATTCATATATAGAACCGAAGAAAGAAACTAGACAAGAGCCAATAGCACTTATCCCAAAAAGAATACTTAATTTTAAACAGGATACAGTTAAGAATTTGAAAATTGCAGATTTAGTGGATATGAGGAAAACAATTCCAGAAGAGGAAAAAACACCAGCTGAAATGGCAAAAGAAAAGTTATTTAATAAAGTTAGGGAAAATATAGAAATTTCAGATGACCCTGAACACGATGAAATTAAGAGGAAAATAAAAAAAACTTTGGTTAAAAGGGGCTTAGAAAATGAAGAAGAAAATGATTCTTTTTGATGATTAAACTAAAGCTTTATAAACCAAAATTATGATTCTTTTACATGGAATTTAAATTTCTTAATAGTTCAAAAGATGAAATTGAATTAGAAGTAGGAAGCCTTACTTTAGTTGAAATTTTAAGAGTTTATTTAAATAAAGACCCAAATGTGTCTTTTGCTTCTTGGAGAAGAGAGCACCCCACTAAAAATCCCGTAATCTTAGTTAAAACAAAAGGGAAAACCGCTAAAAAAGCAATAGACGATGCTATTAATTCTATAGAAAAAGATTTAGATAGGTTTGAATCTGACTTTAGGAAATTGAAATAATTAATTTCTTTTTCTCAATTTCTTGGATAAAAAATAAACTATTATTCCTGCTACAATTACTGCAAAAATTGTTCTTCCTATAACTCCTATATATTCGTCTATTTTTAAATAAAATTGTCCAAAATAATATCCAGTTACAACAAATATGGCTGTTTTCACAATACTGGTTATAAAACTATAAAAGAAAAAAGTTTGAAATTTCATTTTTGAGACTCCTGCACCTATAATTGTAGGAATGGCTAATCCAGATAGGAATTTTGAAAGAAATATGCTTTTTCCTCCATGTCTTTTATAAAATTTATTCACATTCAACATTTTCTCTTCTGAAATTTTAAAAAATTTTATTATTTTTTCTAAGATTCCGTTTTTACTATATCTTCCAGCAGAATAATACACTACATCTCCTGTTAAATCTCCCAGCATAGCTATTAAATAAACAATATAAACATTCAGATAATTAAATGAGGAAAAGAAAGCAGCTATTATAGTTACAACAGGGCCTTCAATAATTGAAATTAAATACAAAGCTATGTAAGTGTGAGTCTGCAAATAAGCTATTATTAATGCCAAATCCATTTTTCTTCCTTTTTAAACCACCCTAATTCTAAAAGAATATAAAGAAGAGAGCTTTTTTAATCTAATGATTGCTATGTCTGCAAAATATTCAAGCGAACAAGGGAAAGAGTTTATTGAACTTGCAAGAAAAGCTATTGAATCTAAATTTTCTGGAGAAAAAGTTTCAATTCCAGATAAAATTGGTTTTAAGCAAGCAAGAGGAGTTTTTGTTACTCTAACTAAAAGCGGTAGATTAAGAGGTTGTATAGGATATCCTAATTCTGTTTTTCCTATAGGCGAGGCAATTGTAAAAAGTGCGACAGCTGCTGCTTTTGATGATTCTAAATTTTCGCCTTTGAAAGAAGAAGAAATTGAAAAAATTAAAATTGAGCTTTCTATATTGACAGAGCCATATTTATTTAAAGGAAGCTTTAAAGAACTTGTTAAAAGTTTAGAGCTTGGAAAAGATGGTTTGATTTGCGAGTACATGGGATATAGAGGCCTTTTATTGCCTCAAGTTGCCCTTGAACACAGGATGGATAAAATAAAATTCTTAGAAGCTGTTTGCGAAAAAACAGGATTAAATAAAGATTATTGGCAAAATCCAAATGTCGGGTTCTATAAATTTCAAGTCCAAGTTTTTAGGGAAGAATAATCCTGCCACTATTACCATAACCACCCATTATTATTTAGACTCACTTTATTAGGGAATTTATACGTTAAGATTTGCATATTACGCAAACTCCTTACTTTAGTTTGCGAGCAAGTAAATGCAAATCTTGAGCGTGCTCAAGAACCAGACACGCCATACAGTTTACTGTATGGTTCTTGACATATTTAATCTAAATTCGCTGTTAATAAAGTCTAGCTGATAAGATAAGATTTTATAAGGTTTTTAAGCACATAAAATCTTATTAATTCTTTTTTGTTGATTCTTTTATGGAAACAAAAGAAGAAAGAAAAATATCTGCTGGAAGCTATGATTTGAACAAATGGCTTTATGGGGGTTATGAAAAAGATATTATTACTATGATTGCAGGGCCTGCAGGAAGCGGGAAAACTAATTTTACTATGATTGTTGCTTTGAGCCAGGCAAAAAAAGGAAACAAGGTTATTTTTATAGATACAGAAGGGGGTTTTTCTGTTGAGAGAGCCAAACAACTCGTTGAAGGAGAGTATGAAGAGTGTATGAAAAATATTTTTTTATTAAAACCCACTAATTTTGAAGAGCAGAAAAAAGACTTTTTTAAATTAATGAAATTAGTTGGAAGCGAAAGCGCTATTAGATTAATTATAGTGGATGGAATGACTATGCTTTATCGTTTAGAATTAGGAGATGCTGTTCAGTCTAAGGATGATAAGAAAATAAAATTAGTCAATAGGGAAATAGCAAAACAAATGAGAATTCTTGCAGAAATTGCAAGAAAAAGAAACATTCCTATTATAATTACAAATCAAGTTTATTCCAAGTTTTTGAGTGAAGAAGAATTCAGGAAAGGAACTGAAAGAGAGACAAATTTAGTTGGAGGAGATTTATTGAAGTATTGGAGCAAATGCATAATTGAATTAAAAATGGAAAAAGGAAAACGACAGGCTTTTTTGATTAAACATAGAAGCCTTCCTGAAAAAAGCCTGGAGTTTGAAATAATAAATAAAGGAATAAGAAAAAAGGGGTGGATATAAGATAAGAAATATAGAAATCTTGGAGATGTTTAGTTTTAAAAGTCAGATTCTTCTGTATCTTTTTATCTTTCCAATTTGATGAACCATGATTTCATATATTATTTGGAATTGTTTTTCTATTGCTTCTTTTTCCTGACTTAACAAAAAGTTCCCTCTATACCCTTTATATTCTTTGCATTTTTGACAATATTCTATATGTACATTAACTGGAAATTCTGGAGGTTGCTCTACTTCAATTTCAAACATAACAGAATCTAAGATTGTTTTTAGCCCTTTTTTAGAGTAATCACTACAAATAGGAAGTAAAGTAGAAATTTCTATGGACATATTATTAGTAAGAGTTATAACTTTAAAATTATTTGTATTCTTAAAATGAAATTTGAAGTTGCAAAAATCTACTCCTTTATTTTAATGTATACTGCTGAAAGATAACCACTTAATTTAATATCTTAAAATTATTATTGATTTGATTACACAACCATAATCATCTTTATATAATTAAAGTACATTAGAAAAATATGGGTCTTTTTGAAGATATAGAAGAAAATTATCTAGAACAAACCAAAAAAACTCTTTGTGAAGCAATTAGTGAAAAAGAGAGCATAGAGGAAATAGACGAATACTTAAGTGAAATAGTTCATCATGGAGAAGATTTGGATTGGTTATTTGATAGAAAAGAATTAGCAGAAAAATATAAGGGAAGATGGGTTGTGGTATATGGTAAAAGGGTAATTAAAGATGCAGAGACATATGAAGAATTGAATGTGTGGTTAGATCAAAATAAAGATAAAATCCCAAAATCAGTTATTCATTATTTTGATGATAGAGATATGATGTTACTTTGTGCATAATATTAATGTATACAAGTCAATACATTATAAATTCTAAAAATAGCGAACTAAAAAATGGCAGACATAAAATTCGAAACTATTAAAAAAATAACTGAAACTAAATTCAAGTATAGAAATCTTGGAAATATTTATCATTTAGACAGCTCTTCTCCGCCAAGTGTCTTTATAGGAAGCAAGTTAAAATATCCATTAGTCAATGTTGGAATTCTTTCTCCTTTAGAACATGATGAAAATGCCTGGCTTTATGATGATGAAAAATACTGGGCTGAAAATAATTTTCAAATTAATGAAGTAATTCAATTGAGAGATAGTTTGTTAAATTCCCGCTTTCAAAGCCAGGTTAATGATGCAAGGACAAGTTCAAAAACATCTAAAAAATTTATTCAAATCGCACAAGAAATTGCAATTGCTTCTCGTCCAGTCGACCTTGAAATTGAATTAAATAAGAAATTAAAAATAGGAAGGCAACCAGACAGGGTTATAACCCCTCACGGCATGAAAGCTCCCTTAAAAAAAGCCAGAATAACAGGAAATGTTAAAATTGAAAAAAAAGTTGATAAAGTTATAAACGATGAAATAAAAGCTTCTGAAGCAATTAGATATTTATATAGAAATAAATTCAGCGAATATGTTTTAAATAAAATTTTAAGTGTCGGCGTTTTAGGCTTGAAAAAAAATAAAAGACTTGTCCCAACGCGATGGAGTATAACAGCAACAGATGATACAATTGGAAAACAGATTTTAGAAGATGTAAGAGACTACAAATGGCTTGAGAATTATGAATTATTTTTTGGAGAGTTCATGGGAAATAAATACATTATCTTTTTGTTTCCTAATGTTTGGAATTATGAGCTATTTGAATCATACCTTCCGAAAAGCTCTTGGAATCCATCTTCAGAGATAAAAGCATCAACAGATTATGAAGATTTTTTTGGAAGAAAAACCTATGCTTCTGCAACAGCAGGCGGTTATTATGCGACAAGGCTTCCAATTTTAGAATATCTCGATAAAGAAAAAAGACAAGCTTCTGCTCTTGTGATTAGAATTGAAACACCTGGATATTGGGCAGCTTTAGGCGTGTGGGTTGTAAGAGAATCAGTAAGAAAATCTTTAGATAACAAAAAATTTAAATTTAATAGTATAAATGAACTGCTTGAAGCGGGTAAACAAATCAGCAAAATAAAATACCAGTTTGACAATTCACAAATATTAAATAATAGCAAATTGCTGAAACAAATAAAAACTCAGAGGAATTTAATAAATTGGCTTAAATAAGTTTCAAAATATGATATATCTATAGGTTAAAGTATGTTATTCAATATATATAAATTATTAAAATATGTCTTACTATTTAAATAAAATAACTAATAAAAAGTTAAAAGGAGATCTAAATAATAAAACATACAAAAATGACACTCTCGCCAGTTTTCAGGTCAGAAGAATCACGAAGATTCTTAGAAGAGCAAGGATATTTAAAAAGATTTAAGAGAGCTTTAGAGGTCCAGAAAAGAGCGAGAGATAGTCTAACATATCTAGTTTACTCTCATTTTAACAAGGAATATCATGGGGCAATTGAAACAGAAGATGATATGAAAATTTTTGAGCAGGATTTTTTTCTTATTTTATTCAATGAGATTTGTAAGGTGGTTGGTTCAAAACCAGAGAAACTTGAATGGTATGCAAAGTTCAATTATTGCATTAGGAGCAGAGTAACATTAGCAGATAATATTTTTGATAACGAGGAGAAAACAACTCTGCCTTTTAGCAGTGAAATAAAGGGTGAAATGCGAACAATCCTTGAATTTATGGCAACTGAAGAATTATTTAGAACTCTTGGCAGGCTTGAAGAAGTGAGATATTATTATGATTTAATAAAGAGAAAACTTGACAATAAGATGATAGCAATAGGAAAATTAGAGGGAAGTGAAGAGAAAGGAATTAGAAAGATTTTAACTCCAGAAAGTATGATTCCAAAAGTTCATAGAGTTCGTGGAGGAGCATTATTTGAATTGAGCATGATTGCACCAAAATTTTTAGAGCCGGAAAAAGGAGAAAAGTGGATAAAAGCTGAAATGGCATTGAATGACATAGGAACTGCATTTCAAATTGTAGATGATATAACTGATTTTGAATTTGATTTAAAGAGAGGAAGCAATAATATTGTAACAGCAGAAGCATATCATAATGGGACAGACCAGGAAAAACAAATGTTAGAGGGGTATTTACAGACTAAAAACTCTGATGAAAAAGCTCTTGAAAAATATTTTTCTCAATCTGCCACGAGAGTTGTTCAAACAGCTTATCAAATTGCAAGAAAGGGATTTGAAAAACTTCAGAATCTTGGTTTCTGGTATTCTCCTGAACACGCAGAACAATTTGTAAATGCAATTTTAGGAAATGTCGGAACGCCGAGGTTGGAGGGGATTTTAGAGGAGAAATAAACCAAAATAAATTAGATTATTTAATAAGATTAATCACATTAAATCTTAATAATTACCAATAAATAAATTAGTGATTATAAAAAAGATATTATTGATAAAAGTTTAATAGATTACTATAAATCAATAATCAACATAGAAGGAATAATGATTATATATTATTGTAGTTAATTAGAGTGTAATCGTTTTTAATGGTTATATATCTATAAGTATATCATCTAATATAAGAGTAAACAAATTATATTATTAGTCCTTTTTTATACAATAGATTTTGGACATTAACTTTTTATATACCATTTTCTTATCTTTATAATGTATAAAAAAAGAAGAGTGATATTAATCTTAGTAATCTGTTTATTCATCTTACTTCTTCTATCTTTATCTATTGTTTCTGCGTTTTCTTTTTCTGAGCTATGGAGTAAGATAACAGGAGAAATTACAGGAAATGCTGAAGCAGGTGAACAAATATTCACCCCGATTTTAGCATACTCTCGCGACATAAATGCGAATTTAAGAGAAGTCACACGAACTTCTGGAAAGTATATCGGAACAAAATACATGGTTTTTAGCGGAAGTTATACAACAAATAACGACCCAACATATGATTTTGCATATTATACTTGGGAAAATGGCGAGGATTCAAACAAAGCAGGATATGTAGTCAAGCAAGAGGATGTTCTTCAGTTTGACACTTCTTACAATTCAGCTGATGGAAAAAAAGGATGCGGAATTGAAATAGATTTTGTAGGAGGAGATAATTTAAGATTAACCAAGCATAAAGACCAAAATGATTCTGCAGCAAACAAAGAAAATCCAGGTTCAGCTGGGGTAATGTATAGAAGACTTGTTAATATTTCTGATATGGCAGGAAAAACAATAAAGAGAATTGATGTGGCATACACTTATGATAGGACATTAGCAGGTTCTACAGGAAAATTCTACTGCCAGTTTGACAATATAAAAATAATTTCTAAGAAGCCTGCTGGAGAAAACTTAGAAATCTCAATCGCAACTTTAAAAGATAACTATGCTGTCGGCGAGCATATACAACTAACTGACCCGCCTGAAGAAGTTGAGGAAAATAAAGTCAATCAAATAACAGGAAAAATTATAATAGATAATATAGAAACTCAAAATAATCAAATTAATCCTGTATCAAACCAATATGAATCAGTGAATAGATTAGCAAATGAGTATGATTATTATAATAATTTTGTAACTCGAGATGTAACTGATTCAGAAGGAAGAATAATCAATCAAGAACAAGCACAACAACTGAATTTTAAAGGTTATATAGTTGAATTTGAAACTCTTCCTATTATTGTCAAGGAAAAACAATTAAAAGAACAAGCTGAAAAAAACGCAAAATCAATAAAAAGAATTTTCCCTGGGACCTTAACCCCCAACAAAGTTTCTGGAAAAGTTCAAGCGTATTCAAAAACAATAAAATCTGATAATGAAAAAATCAAATTAAGATTAATCAACAAAATTCAAGAGAAAAGAGGAATTTCAATTAGCGGGAATTTTATAGCCAATATAATTAATAAAATAACCGGGAAGGCAGCTTCTTCAAATTCAGAAGAAGTTAAAATATTAAATGAATATAAAAATGTTTTAAGTGGTATAGCTTTGGATATTTCCACGCAAGAAGCAAAAGAAATTGAAAAAATAAAAGGCGTAAAAAGAGTTTCTCCAAATTATGAAGTCCATGCAACATTAATGGATTCTGTTCCCCTGATAAATGCAGATGATGTTTGGAGATTAGATGCAGATGGGAATAATTGTGCAACATCTGGAAAAGAATGTTTAACAGGAAAAGGAGTTACAATTGCGATTATTGATACAGGTGTGGATTATACGCATCCTGATTTGGGAGGGTGTTTTTTAAATACAATTGATAATACAACTGATAATAAGATGTGTAATATAAATGGGAATTGTGATAATCTAGAGTTCACAACTTTTTTAGATAAATTAGAGTCAGTTAAGTTTTCTGGGAAAGATTATACCTTTTATGTAAGTGAAATTGGATCTAATTTCATTAGTGGAGTAATTACAGAGATAAATACAGGCTATTATAGAACCTTTGTGTTAGATGAATCGAAATCTTATTTTCTTGCCGATTTAAATTTGATAATTTATATTAAACAAGTCAATCCTATTGATAATTATGGGGTGTTTATTTTAGGGGAGAATGTAATTGATTGCTCAAGCGATTGTGCTTCTGTTTCTTCTGGAGATTGTAAAGTTGTTGGAGGTTATGATTTTGTAAGTTATGATAATGATCCAATGGATGACCAAGGTCATGGAACACATGTTGCTGCAACTGTTGCTGGAAATGGAGACTGGGATAAAGACGGGGTTGTTGAACAAGGAGAAGGTTTAAATGGAGTTGCACCTGATGCAGAGATTTATGCGTATAAGGTTTTGGACTCTGGCGGTTCAGGGAATCGGGATCAAATACTTGCAGGAATTGAAAGAGCAGTTGATCTGAATAATGATGGAGATCCTTCAGATCATGTTGATATTATTAGTATGAGCTTAGGAGGTTATGGAAATCCTGACGACCTTATGAGTAAAGCAGTTGATAATGCAGTTAATGCTGGTATTGTAGCTGTTATTGCAGCAGGAAATGATGGGCCTGGCGAACAAACAATAGGAAGTCCAGGAACAGCAAGAAAAGCTATAACTGTTGGTGCTACTAATAAAAAAGATCAAATCGCTGGTTTCTCGTCGAGAGGACCTGTTATATGGGGAGATGAACAAGGAAATGAAAAAGCAATTATTAAACCAGATGTTACTGCTCCCGGAGTAGATATTTGCGCTGCACAATATGATTCTGCTTGGGACGATAGAAAATGTTTTGACGATAAACATATTGCAATTTCAGGAACTTCTATGGCAACACCACATGTTGCAGGAGCTGTTGCTTTGTTAAAACAAAAAAATCCTGATTGGACGCCAGATGAAATTAAAGCTGCTTTGAAAAATACTGCTGTTAATATTGGCGAAGAGATGACAGTACAAGGGTATGGGAGGATCGACGTTGCGGAAGCTATTAACTTAAATTCCCCTCCAGAAATGCCCTGGGATTTTTATATTTATACAGACCGTCTTATCAATAATATTTATGATCTGGTTGTAATTAAGGGTGTTTTCCCACAAGATTATGATTATTTAGTGGTTGAATATAAAAAAGAAGGAGATATAACTTGGAAAAGTGATGGAATAACAATTACTGGAATAAATGGTCTTATTGCTGAATTTAATCTTGAAGAAATAATAGTTGAAACCGGCTATTATAAATTTAAAGCAACAATTAGTAAAAATGGAATTGAAAAAACAAGCATAACAAAAGTTTATTTTGATAAAGATTTGAAGAAGGGTTTTCCGATTGAGAGTGAGAGTTCAATTCATACTTCCCCTATATTGTCGGATATAAATAACGATGGTATTGATGAAATTATTTTTGTTACTACTTCTGGTAAGATTAATGTTTATAGTTATAAAAACAATCAACCTTCTTTGTTATGGAGTCAAACTACAAAATTACAATATACTCCTTTGATTGTTGATTTTGATGGTGATGGTTTTAAAGATATTATTTCCGGGGATTTTGCGTGGGATTATAAAGGAAATTTATTGCCTGGTTGGCCTATAGATTGGGGAGAAGTTGATATGCCCATTTATTTTCTTAAGGGAATGTATGTAAATGATATAAACAATGATTTAAAAAAAGATATAATTTTTGTAGGTAGAGTGTTTCAGAGAGATACTAGTAAAATGTATATTTTTGATAATGATCTTTCACTTTTATTTGAATCTCCTACTATAAATGGTCAGATTACAGGAAGTGTTATTGCTGTCGATTTAAATAGTGATGGTAATAAAGAAATTTTCTTTTCTGTTCAACGATCTCTTTCTCTGGGAGCTTATGCTTCTATTTACGGCTATGACAACAAAGGAAATTTATTGCCTGGTTGGCCTATAGATCTAAGATTTGAACTTTCCAGTTATAATACAGGAAGGAACGCTATTGCTGATATTGATGGGGATGGTAACAGAGAACTTATTCTTGTTAAGGATATTGGAAAAGGGGGGGATACTGAAAATCTCCTTATCTTTGGTTTTGAAGGAATTGAAAAAGCTTTTTATACTCGTGATGTTTTTGGTAGTGATATTTCTCTTGCATTAGGAAATTTGAACGATGATTTTCTTTTAGATTATGTTGTAGGGACTAATAATCCTAGAATTGTATATTCTAATGGAAAGATTGTTTCATTTCCTATGCTTTGCAATACTTTCGTTTTCAGCTGGGGCGGTGGAGGATATTTTAGGGAATTTCCAAATGGGGTCGTTCTTGCTGATGTTGATAATGATAAGAAACAAGAAATACTACTAATTAATATGTGTGGAGATGTTCATATTATTGAATTAGATGGTCATGAAATTCAAGGATTTCCTAAGTCATTGGATGCATACTCTTTTAGTACGCCTTCAGTGGGGAATATTGATGGAGACAGTAATTTAGAAGTAGTAGTTTCAACAGTAGATTCAAAAAGGTCTTTATATGCATGGGATTTGCCTATGTCTAGTACGTTATCAACTATGGACTGGCCAATGTTCCAACACGACCCTCAGCACACTGGCTGTTACGATTGTGAGCAGATTATTTCTAATATCGGGCAAAAATGGAAACTTTACACTAAAGGGTATAGTTTTGGTTCTGCATGGGATACTATTCCAACACCTGATAACACAGCAAATTTATATTTTTCAAACCCGGCGGTTATAGACGACAGTGTTAATTTAATTAGAACCGACAGTCCAGCTACTATTCCTGCTGTTTATAAACTTGAAACTTTTTTTAAGCCAAATACAAATAGTTTTACAATTGATATAACACATGATGATGGTTTTTCACTCTGGGTTAAAGATGTTGAGAGTAATACAAGAACTCTTGTTTGCCAGGAAAAAGGCATTTCAGGTATTCCTCAAGACAGCAGAAAGAAAACCTGTGTATTTAATCTTCAAGCAGGGAAATGGTATTTAGTTGAAGCTTATTTATATAATGCACAAACCAAAGTTAGATTTACAACTTCCATGCCTCTTAGTGATTTTGGAGAGATAAACCATCAATACACTCCTCCGACTCTAACAAGACCACAATCAAAAATTGTGAATAATGGAGATAGAGATGTTACAGGAGTTTTAAAAATAAGATTTGAAAAAAATATCGGTGGAGATAATTGGGAGATTTATGGGGCGCATGTTATTATTCAAGATAATAATGCAGTTGTTCCTGCAAATGGATTACTTAAATTAGATAATTATTTTAATAATATGGGAAGTAATATTGATGTGCCAGGCAAATATCGAGTTTATGCTTCTTTTGAACCACAAGGAGGGCAGATAATAAATGTAGATTGGGAGTTTAATGTTTTATAATCACCCCTATATACATTAAAATACCCTAAGATACATAAATATATCTATAATTAATTTTATTCATTCTCCAACCTCTTCCTTCTTCTCTCTTCTCTTCTCTCCTCTTTGGACAATTGGGATTACAGGAAATTTTTTGCAGACCTATTTAAATTTCTTGTTCTGAAAAAAATCTATTTTGGATGATTTTTTTCATTAAAACAAAATTCCCAAGGCCTTTTGCCTTTTTGAATCCTGATTAATATTGGAAAACTACAAGCTTCACAAAGTTTATTTGTTTTCTTTATTAAACCATTTGGAGGAAGGTTATAAGTTGTTTTGCAGTCAGGATAAGCATTACATGCAACAAAACTTCTTCTTGTTTTTCTAGAGTATATTATTGCCAGAGTTCCTTTTCCACATTTAGGGCAGAGAATTAATTTGTTATTTTCTTTTTCTTTAGCAATTAAATCTGAATTTGCCTGAATTAACTCTCTGCCTATTTCTAATTTTTCTTTTTCAATATTTTTTGATATTTCAATTATTTTTTCTTTTGCCTCATCTATTATTCTTTTTTCTTTTTCATTGAAATTTTTCTTGGATGCTAGTATTGAATCCATTTCTTTTTCAAAATGTCTTGTTAATTCTTCATCTATAATGATTGGAGAGTGTTTTTTCAGTGTTTCTATAAGTGAAATTCCCAAGGGAGTTGCTTCAACGCTTTTTTCTCTTATATACCCTCTATCATAAAGAGTTTCTAGAATATTTGCTCTTGTTGCCTTAGTTCCGAGATTTCTTTTTTCAAGCTCTGCGATTATTGATGCCTGTGAATAACGTTTTGGAGGCTGTGTTTGTTTTTGCTCTTCCTCAACCTCAATTATTTTAGCTTTTCCATTCATATCAGGAATTTCTATTTCTTTTTGTTTTATAGGGTAGATTTCAAGCCACGCCTTTTTTCTTATTGATGTCCCTCTAGTTGAAAAAACTAAATTATTCATTTTTGCTTCTATTTTTTTAGTATTTAATATAGCATCTTCACAGAATAAACATAAAAATCTCTTAACAATTAAATCATATAATTTTTTTTCTTCGTCTGATAACATATCCCCACCTTCGCCATCACTTGTGGGGTATATAGATGGATGTGCTGGATCTGATTTTTTTCCTTCAATTGGCTTTGATTTTTTTATTAAGTGTTCAAAATTATACTCTTTTGCAAGTTTATTTAAGATTTGCTTATAATCTATTGAATCAGGAAGTTTTTGAGAAGAAGTTCTTGGATATGAGATTAATCCAGCAAGATAAAGGGATTGTGCAATTTGCAAAGTTCTTGCAGGAGTTGTTCCATATAATCTATAAGCCTCTGTTTGAAGAGTTGTTAAATTAAAAGGGGTGTTTGGAGGAAGATGCTGTTCTTTTTTTAGAGTTTCAACATTAATAATTTTTCCTTTTAATTCTTTGAATTTTGATAATTCTTTTTTATAAAAAATATCTTTAATATATTGTAAAATTATTTGGTTTTTTCCATTGTCTATTTTTATAAAAATTTGCCAGTAATCTCTAGGTTTGAAGGCTTGGATTTCCTTTTCTTTTTTAACAATTAAATTTAAAGTAGGGCCCTGAACCCTTCCTATAGACATTATTTTGAAGCCACCTGTAGCTTTTATTGAATTCATCAAGGCCCTTGACAAATTTATTCCATAAAACCAATCTAAATAGTGTCTTGTTTCTCCTGCTATTGCCTGCCCCCAGTTTATAGTTGGAGATTTATTTTCATATGCTTCATTTATTTCCTTATCTGTTAAAGTAGAGAATTTCATTCTTGAAGCATCTGGCTGATTGCATATAAATCTAACAACGTTGAGGCCTATTACTTCCCCCTCAATATCATAATCTGATGCTACTGTCAAGCTTCCTGCATTTTTAGCTAAATTTAGAATAGTCTCATAATATTTTTTTGTGAAGTCTTTTTTTCTCACTAAAAAATTTGGCTTCCAAGAAATATCAAATACAGGGAAATCTTGGCCTGAATTATTCTGACTAAGAGTGAATAGATGCCCAACAGCACATCCAACAACAATTCTTTTTCCCTGCCTATTAACTTCATAATATGGAATATTATTAAGATTTCTTTTAACAGAATTTCCCAAAGCAGAGGCAATCTTCAAAGCAGCTTGTGGTTTTTCTGTTATTATAAATTCGTAACCGGAGTTTTTTAATGAAATATTAGGGGTTTTATATTCTCCAGTTTTAGAGAATTTATCCGGAAATTTAAAAGATTCGCTTTTAATTCTTGCTGGATATTTTTTCCTTATTTTTTGCCTGACTATTTTTTCTAAAGATCTTTTTTTTGGTTTTGTGTAAGATTTTTCTATTTTCGTAGTCGTGAATAAATTTTTGTCAATTTTTATGCTATTTATCATTGACTCTACTTTTTCTATTTCTCTATTTTCGACTTTTTTCTCTGTAATATAATTAGGATTATCATATTTAGCAATTGAAAATTCTTCAACTGCTTTTTCTTCTTTTGTTCTTTTTCTTATTTTTCGCATAGTTATGAGTAAGAAAGATAGTTTTTATAAGTTTTTACAATGTTTAAAAATTATTTTAATTAATATACTTCATTTAACCCTTCAACAGCCCTATCAAAATCTTCACAAGATTGATGGAGAGCAAAACCTAAAAAATCCATTGTTAATTGTAACTCTTTTGGTGATTCCCTTTTTTCATTAACTAATAAATCTAGTGTTCTTCTAAAAACTTCAAGAATAGTTTGTTCAGTTTGCCCAACTGGTTTTTCTATAACTAAATATTGTTCTGTTCGAGTTAAAATTTTTGAATGTAATCTATCATCCTTTCCTTCAGCTGTTACTTCTAACACGCACGTCTCTATTGATCTTTTAGTTCTTTCTAATATCTCTTCGTAAAATATTTGTGTTCCTTGAATTTTTTCTAAGAGGATTCTAAGATCTGTTATTTCGGTTGGTGTTAAACTTTTGCCAGCATAAATTTTTGCTACTGGAATTAATGCTCGATTATAACATCCTGATTCTCTACTTAAAGTTGGAATTTCTCTTTCTAATAGTATTTTAACTCCATCTCCCAAAATACCCATAAAAAAGCGAGATGACTTAGGTTTAAAAGATTAATTATCTTTCATTATACAAAACAAGTTTTATATCTCGAAAATTGCAGGATTTCTAGAGACATTAATTATTTTAGTTTTTCCTATTTTTTCATATAACCCACCTGCTTCGTGGATATGCGCCGAGATTAAAAAATCTGGCTTGAATTCTTTTATTGCTTTTCTTATTGCTTCACTTCCTTCAAAACCTGATAATTCTGCTTTGCTTCCTTTGTGGTGCATATGTGTTACCATTATTTTTTTATTTACGTTTTTTAGATTTTCATTTCCTTTTTTTAGGATTTGAAAAATTTGTTTATCAGTAATTACATTTAATCCTATATCTGCCCCTCCAGCCCCGAAAATTCCTAAATCATCTTTTATAAAAGAATATCCATGAATGTTTTTAGTTTCAGGGTACATTTCAGCAAGAAACTCTGCTGTTGCAAAGGATTCATGATTTCCAGGAATTAAGAGGACTTGTTTTTTTTCTTTTATGAAGGGGCCTATTAAGTTTTTTGTGGACCTGTCTGCTAATGTAAAGTCTCCTGCTAAAATTACTAAATCTATATTTTCATCTTTTGCCCTTTTGGCAAGTTTTTTTACTAAACCTGTGTCTCCATGTATATCTCCAATTGCTAGAATTTTTGTTTTTTTATTTTGTTTTTTATTTATTTTTTTCATTTTTTATTTAAAATGTTGTTTTTTTAAATTTAAAATCCGACCATGATATCCAATGAATTTAGTAGTTCTACCATTCTCTTTTTCTTTTTCATTACCTTCTATAGTCTCGCCATAATCTGCAATTAAACCATAAACCCTAACAAATATCCCTTCAACAAATTTCTTTTCTAAACCTTTCAACAGACCCTCTATTTCTGATTCAAATACCATTAACCTATCTACTGTTTTAGTTGCATTCATTTTAACAATAGTAGGAATAAGGGAATTAATAAACCTTATTAACAAGGACATCTTTATTAGATTATGGACATAGAGGAAATAATTATCAGTGCACCTGAAGAGATGGGGGTAATGCTAAAAGAGAGTTACGATTATAATTCAAAGTTTATAGAGACAAGAGAACAACAAAAATATCTCGAAAGGATTATCCAAGCAATGAGGCTTGTTGATAGAAGATTTTTTGTCAATGAATTTCCATATTTAAACATTGCCTTAGGAATAGGCCATGGACAAACAATAAGCCAGCCATTAACAGTTGCAAGGATGCTGATGTTATTAAACATTAAACCTGGAAATAATATCCTTGAAATTGGAACAGGAAGCGGATGGAATGCTGCATTATTAGCATGGCTCGCTTATTCTGGAAAAGTAGTTAGCATTGAAAAAATTCCTGAATTAACACAACAAGCTCAAGGAAATTTAACGGCTTTTAAAGATTACCTCAAAAAAACCAATCCTGGGGGTATAAAAAAATTTTCTACGCTTAAATTAATAGTTCAAGATTTTCTTGAAATAAGAACAGAAAAAGAGCTGTATGACAGGATTATTTTTACTGCTGGCATATCAAATGAGAAGACAAAAAAAGCAATAGAAAATTCAGCTCAGAGGTTATTGAAAAAAGATGGTAGATTAATTGCACCTTATATTAGCGGACCAATTTCGATTTATTATAAAAAAAATAAAGATGAAATAGTGGTAAATAAAACTGAAGAATTGTATTCTTTTGTCCCTATTCAATAGAATTATCCATAAAAATACTACTCCTATCTGGTGAATATCCATCTTACAAAACATTTAAAAGGAAGGTACTTTCTCAATATATACATAAAGACATATCTATCAAAATGAAAGACAATTTCGATATCTTTTTTAGAAGAAAGCCGGCTTTAATGCTGGTATCTTTGAAAAAGAATACAAGAATGAGATATGGTAGTATTTTGGCGAAAGAAGTGGATTGCACATACAGCCATGCAGTAAAAATTCTTCAAACACTTGAAGAATTGCAATTGGTCGTTTTCGAAAAAAAGGGGCGAATAAAATTGATAAAATTGACCAAGAAAGGACAAGATGTTGCAGATGCGATCGAGGAAATTCAAAAGCTAATTAAATAATTTCTAATACTGCCCCAAGAATGTTTATTTTTATTTATTTGTTAATTTGGTTTTTTATTTTTCTTTATTTTTGAAATTATTATAAAATGGTCTCGATGGCTCAGAAAATCTAGAAAAGATTTGAATTATTCAAATCCCAAAATGGTCCCGAGGGGATTTGAACCCCCGACACCCAGATTTCTCTCTTACTATTTTAAAGGAAGGCGACTTATTAGGAAACCTTGGTTTCATACGATAAGAGTCTGGTGCTCTAACCAAACTGAGCTACGGAACCTTATAAAATAATATAGAATATGTTTAAAAAAGTGTTGATTTATTTGATAACTCTATCTCTAATGCTTATATCCAAAAATCTTATCATATTCTCTATGGTTAAAAATATCAAGAACAAAATTAACAATTTCTAGTTGATTTCCCGTAATAGTATAAATTAATCTCCATCTGTCTGCAAGCTCAATTCTCCATAAATTATCTATCTCATATTTTATAATATATTTTCCAGGAATTAATCTCTTTTGAATTTGATTGCCTGCGAAGGGGTTTTGTTTTAATAACTCTACCGCCTTATTTATGCTTCTTAATAAAGTTTGATGAAAAGAACTTTCTATATTCTTTAATTTTTCTTCTCCTACTATTTTGTTTAACTCTTGATACACTTTATCTGCTTCTATAGAAAGTTTTACTCTTACTTCCTTGTCTTTAAACTTCTCTGGCTTTTTCAATTGCTTTTCTTAATTTTGGGCTTGGGTTGTAAATCCATAAAATACCTTTATGACTATCTATAATCATCCCCTTTTCTTCTAAGTAACTTAAGATTAAATTTAGAGTCTGATGCATAATTTTTACGGGCATCCTTCTCTTTAGTTCTTCTCTATCTATCATGCTATTAGATTCTCTTAAAATTTTTTCTATCATCAACATAGTTTTTAGATTAGGATAGTGTATAATCTTTTTATTTTTGTATATGTTCATATAATGTTATATATAAACTTATATATAAATGTTGCTGTCTGATCTATTGAAATTCGGCTATAAAATATCTATATGGATTAAAATCGTCATCTATATTCCCTCCAAGTGTGCTCGCACTTGGTGCATTTAAAGAACTTGGTTTCTGCTTCATCGCCTGAACGAGTCTGAACTGTCCAAAAATAAGCTTGATTGTGGCCGCATTTCTTGCAAGCTGCAGAAATAATTGGAAAGACATTTGCGTCTTTGTCTTTAAGAATTGGAATTTCTTTGTTTTTGTCTTTAGCAGTCATAGTCTCTGTAGTTTTTATTTTTATTTTTCCTTTATGAGAATAACTGCATCTAAGACATCCTAAATTCTTTTTCTTTTCTATTAGTATTGCTCCACATCTTGGACAAAATTCCATTTTACCTTTAAGATAGGCTATTTAAAAAGTTTTCTTTTAACTCCAAAGTTAGTTTTCAGTTTTGATTGCATAATCCTTCAAAATTTGTATTTGGATCATTATCAAATTTTTTTGCTAATTCAAACCAAATTAGTTTGGCCCATCCAACATAAGGGGCTATTTTAAAAACTGTTTTACCTATTACTTTATTTCCATCTATTTGTGATTCATCCACCTTAAATATTGGGGGTTTTAATTGTTCATAGTTATTGTCCCCAATTATAGAAAAAACATATTTTCCATTTTCTTGTTTTATATTTATTATTCTATGTATTATAGGTGTTGGGTCTCCTGATTCAAAGGTTATTACATCCCCTATTTTAAGTTTTTCTGGTTTGGCTTTTAGAAAAAATAAAACGTCTCCTTTATTGAATCCATTGCTGAATGGAAATTCTTTGAAATCTAAATCGTTAATAGTATATTTTTCATATTTTGCCTCATGAACTTTCCACCAATCATCAAAAGTATAAAATAAATTATGCTGATGATACATACTACAGGATTCTACTATAGCCATTGCCCTTGTCGTTCCTGTAAGAAAATTTAAACCCGGGAAAAAAATTAATTTTATAAATATAAAAAGGAAAATAATCGCAAATAACCAGCCCTTAAGGCTGTCATCTTCCCAAAGCAAATGCCAGAATTTCTTAAATGCCTCTTTAAATTTCATGAATAATTAAAGATTAGATAGGTTTTTAAGGGTTTTCTTGGGAGTTTTTATTCAAGATTTATTTAGTCTATAATAGAAATATTCAAAAATTAAAATTTTTGACTCTTCCAAATAAAATCGGAAGATTTAAATAGTATATGTATCTTGTGTATACGGATACGTATATACGTCTTGTATATCATATCACCCCCTTTCCCGTCTCATTCGAGACGGGTATATTCGCTAGTAAAAAGAACCAAAGTTTCTTTTTACGAAATCTCCTTTGAGATAGCCTCAAGGGTGATAAAAAACTAAAATAAGAAAAAGTAACTGGAAAAATAAACTAATATAAAAAAATAAAAAATGACAGATAACAAAATTAAAAATTTTGAATCTCCCATTTGCAAGGAGATATTAAGCAAATGGTAGATGTTTTTGACAATACAATCTTATGCAATAAATGCAACGCAAAGATGCAGAAGGCAAAAATAGTGAAAAATGGATTTTTGCTAAGAGCAATGGTTTGCCCTAAATGCGGAGAAAAATTAATTCATCCCCTGGATGCTGAAAAATACAATAACTTTATAAATTTAAAACACAAAGAGTTCAGAGTTAAAATGAGACTTGTTGGAAATAGCTATGCTGTTTCAATTCCAAAAGAAATAGTCTCTTTTATGAGCCAGCAGGAAAAAATAATGAATGAAATGGTAAATTTATGTTTTGAAGAGATGGGAAAATTATCTTTAAACTTTAATGATACTCAACAAATAAAATTAAATAAACCAGAAATAAAAATCAAGGAAGAAAAAAATCATGAAAAGTGATAATCAATCTATGCAATTGAAAGTTGTAGAAGCGTTACAAGATGATGCATATAAGGGAATTGCAAGAATTGATTCTGAAGTTATGAGGGCTTTAGACGTTAAGAGAGGAGATGTTATTCTAATAAAAGGAAATCGAGAGACTGTTGCAATTGTCGATAGAGCTTATCCTGCAGATGTTGGCGAAGGAATAATAAGAATTGATGGAATCTTGAGGAGAAATGCTAGAGTAAGCATGGGAGATATGGTTTCTATATCAAAAGCGAGTATAAAAGAGGCAAAAAAGATAATAATTGCTCCTGCACAAAAAGGAATAATGGTTCAGGCAGAACCAGAAGCCTTGAGAAGAGGACTTTTAGGAAGAGCGCTAATTAAAGGAGATATTATTGTTTTAGGAGGAGTTCAGAGAAGAAGAGATTTATTGTCCGATGATTTTGGAGATATTAATGATTTATTTGGAGATATGCTTGGAAATATAGGATTTGGAAATTTAGGAGGAGGAATAACTCAAATAAAATTCGTTGTTGTAAATTCTAATCCTTCTCAGCCTGTAATTGTAAGCGAGAACACAGAAGTTTCTCTAAGCCCTAAAGCAGTTGAGATTACAGATGAAAAAATTCCTGAAATAACTTACGAAGATATTGGAGGATTGACTGACGAGATTAAAAAAATAAGAGAGATGGTGGAAATTCCTCTTAAACATCCTGAAATTTTTGAAAAATTAGGAATAGAGCCTCCTAAAGGAGTTTTATTGCATGGGCCTCCTGGAACAGGTAAAACACTGTTAGCCAAGGCAGTTGCTAATGAATCTGATGCTAATTTTATTTTACTTAATGGCCCAGAGATAATGAGTAAATTTTACGGGGAATCAGAGAAGAAAATAAGAGATATTTTTGAAGAAGCTGAAAGAAATGCCCCCTCTATAGTTTTTATAGACGAAATAGATGCTATAGCTCCTAAAAGAGAAGAAGTTTCAGGAGAAGTAGAGAGAAGAGTTGTTTCGCAGCTTTTGACTATGATGGATGGGTTGAATTCAAGAGGAAAAGTTATTGTTATTGGAGCTACAAATAGAGTTAATGCTATTGATCCTGCATTGAGAAGACCAGGAAGATTTGATAGAGAATTGGAAATTAATGTTCCTGATAAAAAAGGAAGATTATCTATTTTAAAAATCCATACAAGAGGAATGCCTTTAAACAAGACAGTGAAACTTGATGAGCTCGCTTCTATAACTCATGGTTTTGTTGGAGCTGATTTAGAAGCCTTAAGCAAAGAAGCTGCTATGATTGTTTTAAGAACTTTTCTTCCTAAAATGAAATTAGATGAAGAAGAGAAAATACCACAGGAAATTTTAGAAAAGTTAATTGTTTCACATGATAATTTTATAGATGCTCTAAAAACAGTAAGGCCTTCTGCAATGAGAGAAGTCCTTGTTGAAACTCCTAATGTTTCTTGGAACGAGGTTGGAGGAGTGGATAGTGTAAAACAAGAATTAAGAGAAGCAGTCGAGTGGCCTATGAAATATTTGGATAGTTTTACTAGAATAGGGATAAGGCCTTCAAGAGGAATTTTACTTTATGGGCCTCCTGGAACAGGTAAAACACTGTTAGCTAAAGCAGTTGCTAAAGAATCAGAAGCTAATTTTATACAAGTAAAAGGGCCTTCTCTATTAAGTATGTGGGTTGGTAAATCAGAAGAAGGTGTGAGGAAAATTTTTGAGAGAGCAAGGCAAGTTGCACCCTGTATTGTATTTTTTGACGAATTTGATGCTATTGCAGGAAGAAGAGGAATTGAACAAGGAACAAAAGTTACTGAAAGAGTTTTGAATCA
>ERZ1292629.888-Hain-H43-01um-R1-888-length-32243-cov-7_pt1 | contig 32243 bp, 30 predicted proteins | sample MGYA00564399_ERZ1292629 | MGnify/ENA primary metagenome ERZ1292629 (study PRJEB36523, sample SAMEA6512636) | groundwater metagenome | collected 2019-01-08 | study: AquaDiva: Metagenomics assemblies of 32 groundwater samples
TAGTCGGAGCCAAGGCAATGGGGTGATGAAGGCCCACAATAAAACCGAATTCTACCAAGCAGCGCGCTGGGCCTTCGTCAAAGACAGCACTATCTTGGTCGAGAGGATGATCGTCGGCAAGGACTATCGTATCGTTGTTCTGGATGACGCAATCATTTCGGCGTACGAACGCATTCCCTTACAGGTGATCGGCAATGGCCGCTCAACAATCGAGCTCCTGCTCAAAGCCAAGCAGAAAATGTTCGTTCGTCAGGGTCGCGACACCCAGATAGACTTCAACGACCCGAGGATCAAGGCAAAATTGAAAAGACAACATCTGACTCTCCAGTCCGTACTTGAAGTTGGGGACGCCATCTTCTTGCTCGACAACGCCAATCTTTCTACGGGAGGAGGGTCGGTCGATGTGACCGACATCGTTCATCCGGAAATGGCCAAGATGGCCGTCAAGCTGACAAAGGATATGGGATTAAGGCTCTGTGGGGTCGATGTCATCGTCCCCATTTCAATCGATCGACCGCTAAAGAACGACTACCACATCATCGAGGTCAATTCCGCCCCGGGACTCGACCACTACGCTGCGCTCGGCGACAAGCAGAGAAAAATTGTCGAGGATCTTTATTTGCGGGTTCTCGAGGCTATGGAAAACTAACTAAACCGTTCGATACAACGACCAAGCAGACTGCTTGGTCGTTTTTCTTGATTAAGGACCCCGATTTAGCTACTCTTGACCGACAATGCCCAAGAATTCATTGCCAAACTCGCTTTTGAGAAGCTTCGGCCGATTTTTTCGGCGAGAGGCACGAAGCGTGAGGAAGCGGACAGGATTGTCCGGTGACGAGTGATGAGCGACTCGCAGCCAAAAAAGCGGCCTGAAGACCAAAACAGGAGCTTGGCAATGAGTTCTAACAATCAGACATATTTTGACGCTGTTAAATTCCTGGGAGGACTAATACCAGCGCCTGGTCGTCAGCACCAAAGAAATCATCCGGACATTTTCATTAAACGAACTCGCGCGCTACTGGATGCCCTTGATTACCAGTTCGGCAAGACGAAGTTCGTCCACATCACTGGCACGGCTGGCAAGGGCTCGACCGCCAATGTCATTAGCCAGCTTCTACTTAAGAATGGTCAACGGGTGGGCTTACTGACTTCTCCGTTTGTCACTACCACTATTGAACGAGTTGCTGCTAACGGTCAGTATATTTCCCCGCTAGAATTTGCCAAATTAACAGCCAGATTAAAGCCGGCGATTACTGCCGTCAGTCAGAATCATGAATTTGGCTGTCCGTCGTATTTTGAATGTCTCTTGGCGATTGCCCTGTTGTACTTCCAACAAGAGAACTGCCAATACCAAATAATCGAGGTGGGTATCGGCGGACGGTACGATTCAACTAATGTCATCCCCGAGCCAGTCGTTGCCGTCATTACTAATATCAGCATCGACCATACCGAAGTTTTGGGTAAAACGCTCGCTGAAATCGCTTCTGATAAGGCGGGGATTATTAAGAAGGGTTGTCGATTCTTCACCGCTGAAACAAGACCAAAACTGCTAGCCATGTTTAAAGCAATCTGCCAGAAACAACACGCCAGCTACCACCGAGTTACAACTGGCGATCTTGGCGCCCAGGAGGTAAATTACCATCTGGGAAAAGCCGTTGTTGAATCGTTGGGATTTGAGAAATTAGCTCCACTTGGCGATATCCGTCCGTTACCGGCTCGATTCGAAGTAGTCAGCCACAGCCCCCGTGTTGTAATCGATGTTGCTCATAACCCCACCAAGATGCGTTGCACCGCTGTAAACTTATCGACCCAGGAATATCATCACTGCCACCTCGTCATCAGTTTGTCTGCCAAAAAAAATACATTTGGAATTCTGAAAGAGATTGCGCCTTATGCCGACTTTATTTATGTCACTTCTTTTCGAAACGCTTACCGTACGGCGACCAATCCGGAAATAATTGCCGACATAGCCAGGAAGTTTGCCGCCCCTAAAGCGACCGTTTTCATCATTCCAGACCCAGTTACTGCCTTCAAAGCGGCACAAAAGAATGCCCACCAAGACGATTTAATTCTTGTCACCGGTTCTTTTTACCTAGCAGACAATATCCGTTCAATCTTTGTTTCGGAACATGAAATATTGAAAAATAGAGTTAGCTAGCGACCGCTTTCAAACCTTCGCCTTGCTCGATTCCAAGTTAGTCTGGTACTGGACTTTAAAGAAATGAAATACTCTTTAACAATTCCCCGGGTAATATAATTTCTGTTGGTTGAGCAAATTGTGCCACCTCGTCAGTAAAGAAGTGACGACGATCGAGGGTGACTAAAAATTGGCAGTTGCTTATTTTAGCTCCAGCTAAGATCGGGGCATCTTTCGGGTTGATGACAGCTACCGCTTCTTTAGTTTGTGTCGGATTTGGTTCAACCACGGTCGGTCGAGCTTGGGCGTAAAATTCAAAGAATCGCTCCAACGCTACTGGATTGCCTTTGGCTTGTAAGTTTCTGACCGTCTCGGCAATTACTTGTTTGGTAGCGACGATGGTAGCTTTTCTAGCGGCCGAACGACGCACCACTTCACCTGACCCACCGCCAGGCGAAAAAGCAGCGGCAAACCATACCGACGAATCTAGAAATACTTTCACCTCGAACCTCCGGGTGAGAGGCGAGTGAAGCGAAATCTCGAACGATCAGTGAGAGACGAGCCTAGCGACATCTCTGTTCCGTCTTATTTTTTGTCGGCTGTCAGGAATTCTTTCACTCTTGCCGGGGTATACATCTCAATATCCTCGTCGGCAACGGTAGTCAGCGCCTCAAAGATTTCTAACGGTACCAACGCCGCCAGCGGTTTACCCGCTCGACGAATTACTGTTGCCCTTTTACCGTAGTAAGCCTCGTTCAGTAAGCCCCCAAACTGTCTTCGCGCTTCCATCGCTTCAATCGTCTTTATCATCTTGAATTCACTGTATCAATTGTATCAATTGTGTCAATAGCGATTTAGGAAGCATGGGGGACGTTACGCCTTCGCTTTTGAAGACTCGGCGACGATATTCGGCACACCTTTGGGGCTCGTTTCGATCCCCACTACGCTCCCACCGTCGCTAAAGCTATGGTGGGCAAGAAAGCTTCGAGGGGCAAGCTGGGCGGCGCTGACGGGCTTGTCGAGCATCGCGCCGGCGACTTCTTTGGGAGCGGATTTTAGAATTGGGATCTCAAAGAAGAATGTTGCGCCCTTGCCAACTTCCGACGTAACTCCAATTGTGCCCTTATGGAGCTCAACAAAGTTTTTACTGATATACAGCCCCAGGCCCGTGCCTTGATGTTCGTCGATCTCTCGTTTGACTTGGGAGAATTTCTGGAAAAGTTTTTTCTGGTCCTCTTTAGCGATACCGCGACCGGTATCGACTACCTCGGCTCGGATATGATCGTCCGGATGCGACAGCTTGATGGTAATGCCGCCCTTGTCGGTAAACTTGATTGAGTTGCCGATTAGGTTGACGAAAATTTCGCGGATACGGTCAGGGTCGCAGAAAGTTTCCGGCAGGTCGGTTTTCGGCGCTTCGAGTTTCAAGTACAGCTTTTTGGTGTCGGCTTTGAGCTGAAGCTCCTTTATCACCGAATCAACCAGACTGGTAAAATTGGTCTTGGCAAACTTCATTTTCAGCCGACCCTGTTCAATTCGAGAAACGTTGAGCAAGTCCAAGATCAGCTCGGCCAGCCGTTTACTGGAATCATAAGCCCGATTTAAGTACTCCTTGGCCTTCGGGTCAATCTTCCCCATACCTTCGTCCAGTACCATCGACAGATAGCCTTCGATCGCCGCCAGTGGCGTGTTCAATTCGTGCGAGGCCATCGAGATGAACTCGTCCTTAAGCTTGTCTAGGTCGGCTAAGTAAGCGTTGGCTTCCTTGAGTTTGGTATAGGCCTGGGCACGTTGAATGGCGAGGCTCATATCGTCAGAAATGGCTTTGGCAATCGAGTGGTTCTTTTCATGGACTCGATCTTTGGAGTCGGTAAAAATATACATCAGCACCCCGAACGGCTCGCCGCCAGCGTAGAGCGGGAAGGCCTCGATATGCCGAGCGCCGATGAGTTTTTGAATTGTCAGTGCTACCGCTTTAGAGATGGGCGGGCTGATAAAATCGCTCAAGGCATCAGAATCGTGCGGTTCTTTGTCCACTAATACCGCGTGGGTTAAGTTGAAATCTTTCTTGACAGGATGGCTGTATTTTTCCAAGTCTCCACCGACCAACGACAGGATCTTATGAGCAAACTGATGCTCCGACAGGCCGTAAGCCACTAGCTGACTATCCTTGACGACGGACAGTAGTGCCCCAGCGCACGATTCCAGTTGTTTGGGAATCTCATCGAGAATCTTCTGGGTCATCGGTCGCATCTCACTTTCGTTCAACACGATGTCGGAAATCCTCTGCAGTGTCGCTAGATTCTTGTTGCGCTCCTCAACCTCCCCCAACGCCGCCGTCTTCTCCTTGGCCAAAATCTCGACTTCCTCACGACGGGAGACCTCGTTTTGGACAGATCTGACGAGTAGAAAGCCGAAGATAGTTACCATCCCAAAAATAATCAACCTGAATACTAAATCTGCAACTCCCTCTGAGCCAAAGAGTTGCGTGAAGTTCACTAACACTATTGCCGCAGCACCGATTTCTGCTACAACGACCTTAACATTAAACAAACCATGTTGGGTGATCGCGTAAGCGGTTGCAATAATGAAAATCAACGTAAACGACGGCCCAAAATTTAACAAGAGATTAAATTTAAACACAACTACGAGCAGAAAATTGCTCAAGAATATGAGTAGCGCACTTCCAGTCACTCCGATTAATAGCATCTTGAGTTGAGCCCTTAGAGTGTCGCGAGATTTGATATATCGCGTAACCAACAGAATTATTGACGATAGTATTAATGAACCAGTTGTTAGAGCAAATAGGAATATCCCCGGACCGGCAATGGGCGCTGCGTTCGATCCAGAGCCTTCTATACCGGAAAATATCAATGATGTTTGAGTTAAGATTGATACAAATACACTCCCGAGAGTTATGATAATAAACAACCACCGTTTCAATAAAATAGTTCTTGAGGGGAAGGTGTGTATTGTTAAAAATAGAGTAAGCGAATAGTAAACAGCGAAGAACATCACGATCCTGATTGATCCAAGACTTGCCTCAGGATTTGTTTGGTGCAGAGAAAAGTAGTTAGACACTCCCCAGATAGCGGAAAAAACCGTAAATGCCCAGAAAAAACGATTCGTATGGCTCCCTCTATCCTTCACTAAGATAAATGTCCCTACTACCAAGTTAGCCAAGGTTGAGAGAGTTAAGACAACAAGCTCCATAAGATTAGCCTACCACATACGAACCCGACAGATCTAAGAACTGGCAATAAGTTAAACTATTACGGCTTTCCTACCAGAGCTAACTGATAACGAAGACTTTTCGGCTCGACCGATTCTGAATAGTAATTGAGGCCTTGTATCGGGTTGTATCTCTTGTCTGAGAATGGGAAGGAGTGTAGGTATCTCAATAGGTCCCGCTGCTATATCATGGCTGTAGCCCTTTGCAGCTGCTCTAAGTAAGGTTCGTTGCATGAGTCTGCCCGCATCAATCCATGCCGTAGGGTCATCCTCATAAGTTCCCACTATTACTAATGCGGGGGCTTGGGAATATTTTTTCAAATTTTCCCTAGCAAGCGATTCGGGATTCATATATTTTATTGCAGTTTCTGGTCTTATAAAGTTCTTGAGTTGACCCGGAATCATTGACTCTATTGGCATTCCTATTTCCCTAGGCTTGCTTGAGGAATAAATAAAACTTGCCAACTCTCTTTTCATAAAGGGCAGCGATAGCGCTATGTCGGTGCCTTTTGCTACCAGCTCTCCGATCCGTTTTCTCCCACTTTCCTCAGTAATTACAAAAGATTTGGCGGTACCTTCTTTGTCAGTTGCAATTTTATTTAGTAGGGATTCATCTAGCTTTCCTGGCACATAGAGACCCCTGTTGGTGTGTCTAGAGGTTATTGCTTTGAACAACTCGAGATCATCTCTCCCTGTAGTTTCTACGGCCTTCTCGAATGAAATATGAGCTATCTCTAACTCATTAGGATAGAAAGCAGTAATGTGTATTTTGGGTTCATACCCCCAGCTTTTTGATGCGATGGATAGATTTTCGATAAACGCTCCTATACCTATATGAGCCAATCTAGTAGTTTGATCGCTTCCAAGAGTTCGATCTTCGTCCCTATATACAATTAGGGAGTTGTCTCTAAAGATACAGCCCCAAGGTTGGGTATTGTGCGCAGATGCCGCTAATACGGCGTATTTCAACCAGAAGTTTATCTGGCTCCTAAGATCTTTAGCCGCTGCGAAATCCTTCTCTTCGATCAACCAGGGATTTATAATTGACATCTTTTATTAACTCCCGAATATTTTACCAAGCGTAAAAATGAACTCTTTTCTGTCTATTTCCCTCTCTTGTACAGATGAACCTCTGAAGTAGGTGGGATCAAGTTTCTCGTCAAGCGATACTTCATACCTACCAGAGGGCATACTTAACCCCGTAAGTATTCTTCTTGAAACGTAGCTCACCGCCACACCAGAGAGGGTTGCTGCATTGCCTAACTGGGGCCATGCTGGTATTTTTGTTCCCACCATAGTGAGCGACATGCGTGTCCTCGGAGTAATATCTGCTCCAACGATTGCGCTAGCTAGCCTTATTCTCTCCGTCATTCCAAGGTTCTCCCCAACGCTTAGGAGCTTTGATTCCTCAATTCTACCGTGAAACAACTTCCGATTAGGCTCCAAATCAAATCTTTCCACATCAATGATTGCATTATCTCCGTTGTCTGTAGCCATAACGACAGGTATCTTTAGTTTTCTAGCCCAGATTCGCGTGTCTATTTTCAGCTTAATATCATCTATCTCCTCAATAAAAATGTCGAGTTTATCACTCCCCCTCCCAAAAAACTTGCTTATGTTCTTTGTTGTTATTCCATCCCGGAAGACTTCGAGAACTTGAAAAGGATTTATTTCGTAAACCTTTCTTGCGGCAATAGCTGCTTTACTTCTGTTCAAATCACATACCGATGAGTGCAATCTATTCAAATTTGTAATGGATAGATTATCAAAATCCGCGATTCTCATTTGCCCACCACCGCCTGATAACACGAGTGAGTTTACGGCTGCGAGTCCAACACTGAGACCAGCTATACCTATCTTTGAGCTATAGAACTTCTGCTGTTCTTCATTATTTATTAAAAATTTGTTTCTGGAAGTTCTTAGTTTAAAGAAGTCTGCACTTTCGGGTAAGTGAACCAAAGTTTGCTTCCAAGGATAGTAAGCCCAAACCCCAACCTCAGCTTCTTTCTTCCCGTTCAGATATCTACCGAGAAACTTCTGAAAAGTAGTGATGTACTCTGGGGTAGCGGGGGTTATGAAGGGAAAGTTTATGCGAAATAGATTCTCCAGCTCTTCTGAAAGATTATCAATAACCTCACGAATTTTTCCTTCCTTAATAAGCTCCTTGACATCAGAATGTTCACGAGACTGAAAAAATCTCGGCTCATATTCCTCGTTCATCGCTTAAACCAACGATGCTTAACTCCTGGCTTAAAATCCGGGAAGAGAATTTCCTTTAGAAATGACGACATCTTGCCTTTAGACTAGCATAAAATGGCTGACTTGGGGTTAAACTATTGATTATGAATTAATAAAGTTGTATCTTGAGCTTCTCAAGGATCCTTCTTTGAGAAAAAATACGAGGATACCTAAATGGCTACTGTATTAAGCACCGTTAACATCGTCAACGCAGAGGAGGTGATGGCTTATCAACCTCCTCCCCTACTCATCATGAACTTTTGTCGGAAATATGAAGTTTCCGAACCAGAAGCACGCCAGCAGTTCGAGGAGTGCAAGAAATTCCTCATCGTTTGTGCTGAAAAGCCCGACAAGACACATGCGCCATCTCTCATCATTGACGAGATGTGGCACAGCTTCGTCCTCCACACGCAGGAATACGCCAAGTTCTGTACGCAACACTTCAGCCAGTTCATCCACCACTCTCCGAGCGATGAACCAGCTAAGTCCGCTTACAAACGGACTCTGACCGCACTCCGCCTACGCTTCGGCAAACTGAATCCAATCTACTGGCCACAAGGCAAGGCCGGTGACTGTAGCACTCCCAGCGAATGCGGCGGTGACGGTGGTAGCGGCGAAGGCGGTTGCACCAGTCGTTGCACGGGAGCGTAGCAACAACCCGCTCCGAACACCCTTAGCCCCTTGAGACCAAAATCTCAGCGGGCTATTTTCTTTACAACCTCTTGATAGCCGACTCGACCAACAATCTCCCAAGATTTGGCGTAGTCTGGTGCTGACTGGCAACTCTTAATATCTGCTTCCAATTCTTCAACTCTGCTTGTGTTACGGTAAATATATTCGTGAATAGCATGAACCATAATATGATTTTGGGTCAATCGATTTTCGTTCGAATATTCAGCGTAGAAATCGTCAATTTTCTTCCGAAGCTCGGGAATGTGCTGACTGATATAGCAATGGATAAGCTCGTGAGTTAATACATTCAGCGCTAAATTAATATTTTTCTTGTACCCGACGGTCAACGGACTAGAAAAGCTGGCTCGAGTGCCGGTGACATAACATTTAACTACATCTTCAGCCCACGGCCATCCCAAGCACTTTATCATTAACTCTATAAATGTATCGCCGCCCTTGTTCCACTCTGTCTTGAGCGCGACGCAATACTCATCGAGCTCGTCGTGACTTAAATAATCGTCTCGACCCAGCCAGAGGCGGATAGTATTATTGTAAACTTTGGAATTAATTATTTGTAATTGAGGCTTATTCATTCGTTTTATTTAGAAGAATATCGGCTCGTATTCCTCGTTCATTTCTTAAACCAACGGTGCTTAATTCCTGGCTTGAAATCCGGATTCCCTTGCTCCATCAGATGCACGATCGGCTCCGCCTTCTTGCCAATCTCCTGGTATAACTTGCTGTATTCGCTGTTGTTCTGCACTAAACTGTCGACAACCGCTTTAAATATTTTCCTCTCGATCTTTTGGTCTGGTTTTACTCCCGGCTGGAGCTCGACACTTAAGTCTAACGCCTGCGTTTGTGTTGTGTCGTCGAATTCGGCCTTAATGACGAATTTCCCCGTCACAATTGCTTGAAGAGCTGGAATCTCTAGCCCATATTTAACATTCTCTGGATAAATATTTAGGGCGTAGAATGTCGCCGCCACATCCTGTCTTCCATAGAGGGCAATGTATGGGTTGTCAGAAAATGGTTTCATTTCAGCTGGGATTCTCTTTCCAAACCGGCCAAGTACGTTATTAACCATACTCGGTGTCAAGACTCTGCCTTCGTCTAATATCTCATATCTTATCAGGGGCAAGGAGTTGTCGGTTGTGAAGATGATTTTACCGTCGATCTCTTCTGCATAACGAAGATCGGGATTGTATTGAACCAGAGTTGGCAAAATAGAGTCGTTACCGAAAAGAGCTTCGTACAGTCGGCGGTCATCGGCAGAGAGTCTTCTGATAAATATCGATAAGGGTGTTTCTGTACCAACTATTCCCGCATCCGCAGTTCCATACATCCCCAGAGTTGATTCTGGTTGGTTCTTCTTGCCAATCCTCGCTAGAATGTAGTCTCGCCATTGCTCGGAAAAGTTCTCACCGGCCAATAAGCACTTTATATCGAGTCGAGCGAGTTTAATATTACGGGTTTTCGCATAATCGACGACATCTTTGACGAAAGGTGGATAACCCATAATTAGAACCTGCTGAAAAGTTGGTCCCAACACTTCAAGTTCGCGAGCAATTTCCTCTTTGGTAATTCCGGGCGTAATGGTGACTATCCGATGCCCTAAATCAGCCAATCGCCACATTGCCGAATTCATATAAGTACCGGCAATCCATGTCCCCATGGCAAAGGCGTTGATACACAGTGTCTCTTTGGTTTTGGTCTGAAAGGTCTTGTCTAACAGCTCGTCCAGTATCACGACCGAGTCTTCAACGCTTTGATTGCCTCTTGGCCAAAAAAACGGTTGTCCGCTCGACCCTGAACTAGCCGATATCATCCGAGCGTCGCTAACTCCTCTCTGCCACATCAATTCCTGTAGCGGATACTTCTTTAGGTAATTCTCCTTGGTAATTATGGGGAGTCGGGAAAAGTCAGTTGGAGTGTTGATTTTTTTAGGATCCACTCCGTGACTTTTCAAAAAAGCCTTATATGCCGGGACATTGATTGACGCTTGCTTGAATAAAGTCAAAGCATGTTGAAACCCGGGAATTATCCCCTCGGTCTCATGGGTTTGAATCTTTGCTTCCCCCGTAATGGTCTTTAGTTTCATTACCTTGACTTTATTATTTTTACCCCTATCTAACAAGATGTACAATTAGGCCGATGAAAATACTGGTCTTGGGTGGAGCGGGATCTGTTGGCAGAAAGATTTGCGAGATTGGATTGGAAAAAGGTTACGAGGTAACCGGAGCTGATCTTAAGAAGTTCAGCTCACAAGATATTGATTCCATACAACTTGATGTTTTAAATCTCGACAGCTTAGCAGAAATAGTCGATAAAATCACTCCAAATGTGATCGTCAACTGCTTAAATATCGCCACGATATTTTTCCGCAAATCACACGACAATCTAACTGACATCACCAAATTTCACGTAGGCCTCTATCCAGTTCTGAAAAAGTTGAAGGAAGTTCACTATATTCAGGTTGGAACAACCGGGTCTGGTGGAATGGGAATGAATGTACCATTTAGTCACGGGGAGAAACTTAGCAATCTACCCCTATTTTACAAAGCCTCGTATGCGGGCATATGCACGATCTTGTTAACCCTGCTCTCTCGATCCTTCGGCGATAATAACCACAAGGTTTCCGAAATTAAGCCTGGTCTCGCGATTTTCCAAGATAGTTTTACGAAAAAGAGCTTGGACGGAGTGAAAGTCGTCACTTCCGATGGTGGGGAAAACGGCGATTACACCTATAATGAGCTGGCAATTCTCACTGCCTTTATGGGTTTCACCACTGCCGAAAAGATCGCCGAAAAAGTTTTTTCAGTCATCGAAGAAGAAGAGATGGAGGAGAAACACTCATCCTCCTACGATGTAATTAAAGCCCTCAACCAAACCATTGTCTCTCAAGATGAAGAAGACCTAGAGATCAGAGATTCTCTGCTTGAGAAAATGGAGAAAGCCTCCAGTGTCGATTCTATTATTGCAACTGGTAATCTCGGCCCGCCGTCTCTGACTCGAGATTTGATCCTGGGTTCAATCATCCTAAAGGACAACTGCCAAAATGAGAGTGAATTCAGAAAAGCCTTTGCGGAGTCTGTTTCTTGCAAACAAACTCTGGCCTATATAAGTAGCACCAACAAAGATCTGGGCGACTATCTAAAAAGCGAGTGTAACTTTGAAAATTTTCGGGAGCTCCAAAAATGTGTTGGCAATCACCGCTTTACTAACCCCTGGGAATTAGTCGCCGAGAAATTGGGGTCTGTGACTATTGACAGCCTGCCAGGTAAATGATATCTTTGGTTCAAGAAGAATCTCCGGCACGAGGTTGATATACCTCACTTGCGGGGGATTTTTTGTTAGTCTGGTGGAAAAACTGACATTAGAAACTTTTTCTTGGTTTTAGTATCTTCTTTGACTTGCACAAAAAATAGTTCGTCGTCTTTGGTTACTCCCGCAAAGCGGTGCAAAAGTTCAGACTTCCTATTGGGATTTGCTTTTGATGTCGGAGCGTGATGAGAATTTTGGAGTAACTCAATACCACATTCCAAGTAGGCTAATCTTTTCTGGCGCTGGCGAGGTGGTTTTTGATTAAGGTGTGGCCAGAAATAATCAAAGAATATTTTCTCCTTCTTGAAATACGCCGAACGGATATGTAGCTTTCGTCTCGGATTACTTTCAATCTCCTTAAACAAGCGACGAGTTTTTTTAATTAGTTCGTCAAAGCTCGTTCCGCCCCATCGCCCAGTCTTAGCTCGATATATCTTAATAGTATCCATAGCCGTGATCTAATTTTATCAATACAAAATTACACCCTCATACTCCCGAACCTTCTAACCCGTTCCCGCCATCTTGTCTCCGCCAGCCGGCGGAACGGTTAACAGCTTTCCCCACCTTCGCCGAGGCTTCGGAGGACAAGTCAACTTTCGCCTTCAATAATGACTCCGCCAGCCGGCGGAAACATCTTACCCCCAGATTACCAGAAAAGTACCGAATTGGCTTAAAAAGAAATGGGTTTATCCGTGAAGCCCTAAGGAGTAAGATTGCTATATGTCGCTACTGCGGTTTATCAAAGACCAAAAATACGATACGGAGATGATTGTTGTGATGCTTAAAGGGCGGAGCGAGCAAGGTGTTTTGGAGTACGCCGAAACTATGAAAATTTCAGCAGAAGACTCTAAGAAAATCGCTAATGGTGACAAATTACTCGCCAAGACAGTCGCCAATAAGCGATATCTCGAAATCGGGAATAAGCTCGACGAAGTTATTGGGACGTATCAACGCGGTTGGGACGAGATTGACCAGAAGTTTTTCGAGCGCTTGGCTGAACTAACCAGGTTTCCGCTCGCCCACAAACATTACGAATGTGTCGTCAGTCTTTTCCACCCCGGGATCAGTAACTGGGGCGGTAACAAAGTGGTGCGGATTTGGGACAAAGACGCTCGAGAACAGCGACGCATCACTGCTCACGAACTAATCATTTCGCATTTCTTTTCGCGGATGCGCACTAAGAATCCTGGAGTTTCAGATCAAATAATTTGGAAACTAGCGGAAGTCTATGCTTTCGCCATCACCGGCCTCGATCCCATCATGAAAACTTTTTGGCCATGGAATCGCTCCGGCGCGTACACCGACCACAACTATCCGAACCTAGTCGATCTACAGAAAAAGCTGACCCCGCATTACTCTGATATCAATGTCTTCATAGAAAAAGGGCTTGCCTTGGTGTAAAAAAGGATTTTGTCCAGGACTAAGGCAGGTCAAGAGAAACAGGCATCTCATCAGTAGTCGGTGGCTGATATGTTTTAATTGCGGCCTTCAAAGCCCACTCCGGTAGGTGATGTCGAAACTTTGCTTTTTCATTCTCCCGCCATCGAGAGATGGCTTCTTCCGTTGGAATATCAAGAAAAATCAGTCTCGCCTCAGCACTAGACTCCTTCGCTATATTCTTCAGTCTGTCCCGGCTTTCCCTGGTTAGATTAGCCGAGTCATAAATAATACTTCTACCTGCTCCTAGTTCGTTTCGGACGACTTCGAATGATTCACTAAAAATCTCATCCCAATCTTTCATCTTCATATCTTGCCATATGCCAGCAAAACCATGTCGTGCCTTGATTCCATCGATTTCCACCAGTTTCCAGCCGTATTTCTTACTTAATTTCTTGGCGAGTACCGTTTTTCCGGAGTAGGGCAGGCCGCACATTATGTAGAGGGCTGGTAACATTATGATTCTCAGATTACCTGAATACCACGAGCTTGGGCATAAGATTGCGCGGAATCACAAGCAGGGCTTGATAGCTCGTTAGTACTGGGCTGGAAAAGAATTACTCGAGGGGCTAGAATGCGTACTATGAATCCTGAGATTACGACGGTTCGTGGAAAACTACCTGGCCGAACCGTTGCCGTTTTTGCTGGTATCCATGGGAATGAGCCAGCAGGCGTACTGGCTGTCACGAAACTAATAGGAGCCCTGCGAATTGATGCGGGTACTGTTCATTTCGTCATTGCTAACCCTAAAGCTGTCGAGCAGAACGTTCGTTTTACCGAAAAAAATCTCAATCGTTGTTTCATTAATGGAAATACTGGAGCCGTCTATGAGGACGGCTTGGCTCGAGAGCTGATGAAACTACTCGACGGCTGCGACGCATTACTAGATCTACATGGTTACAACGGTCCGGAAGATCGACCATTCCTTATCTGCGAGAAAGAGTCGTTTGATTTAGCCTGCAAATTTAATTTTGAGATCATTTCCTCTGGTTGGTCTGTATCAGAACCAGGCGGGACCGACGGATATATGCACGCGCAGAATAAAATAGCCATCTGCGCCGAATGTGGGTCCAATTTCTACCCAGAAAAATATATCGGCTTGGCCGAAAAAACCATCCTGCAGTTTTTGGGCTATTTCGGTATCATCGCTTCACTTCCCGAAGATACACTTAGGAGTCGGCTACACATTAACGTGGACCGTTTTATTAAAAAAACTAGCTCTCGATTCGCGTTCGACAAGGAGTACCAAAACTTCGATAAACTCGAAACGGGCAAGATCTTTGCCACTGATGGCGAGATTAAATATGTAGCCAGAGAGGGCGAGTACATAATTTTCCCTCGACCAAATACCGAAATCGGGCAAGAGGCCTGCGTAATTGGCCGTCTTATAAAATAGCGGGCATCCCTCTTGGGACACCCGTATTGGCGATCGGGGCAAAGCGCACTAAACAGCCGGACAAGCTGCGAAGGTGGCTCCGAAGGCGACATGGGCTAAGCTCGGCCAGCATCGACAAGGGACGCTCCTCCGTGGTAGCGTCCCTCTTTTTCGTATAATACGTATGTATGGACTACCGCCCATTTTATCAACTGCCGTATTGTTGCGTCCCAGCCACCCTTCAGTGGATACTCTACCGACGGAAGCTGGACATTCTCGACCAAGAGACGATTGGTGCTGAACTGGGTTTACGTTTGCCCGAAAAAGGACGCTCTAGGTTCAAGCACCCCCAGATTAAGTTTCTTGCCTCCGAGCCCAGGGAGGGTTATGGCACCCAGATTGAGAAGAAAAAATACTCAATAAATAACTTTTTTCGATCCCATAGCATCCCTCTATCAATTTCGGGGCAAATTATTCCTAAGGATAGGGAGAATCTAATTAGTAGATTCCTTTTTGGACAAGAATCGAACTATGACGTCATCCTTCGCTATCACACGGGTATCTACGGTTCCGAAAAAGGTTACGGACATTTTTCACTATTAATAGCCTACAACAGCGAAAAAGACACATTCACTGTTGGCAACCCCGAGTTGCCTTTTTTCCGAGTCCTTTCTACAGAAGAAGTCTTCACTGCAATTTCTAGTAAATATGACGGTATCCAGCGTGGTTTATATTTTGTCACGGGCAAGAAGAAATAGACAATACTTAAGGACCGTTAGGCGTTAGGGGGCGGTTCTCTTTTTCCCTGAAGATTCGCAACCCTCTCAACTTTCGCCTTCAAAAATCACTCCGCCAGCCGGCGGAAACATCTTACCCCCAGATTACCAGAAAATGACTGGCTTTGGGCGACCCCTTTTGTTAAACTCAAATTAGAAAATGACAGAATGGGATGTCTTCCTGAAAGCAACCGAGCAGTACGCTGAAAAATGGCTGAAGGTGGTGGAGGAATTCTACCTTTCCTTCGCCCAAAAGATTAATGACTAAATCAGAGACTTTAAAAACAGCCGAACTCTATCTGCAACTGGTTCGAAACTCGGGCATCAACCCGGAACGAGCTTATATTTTCGGCTCACGAACCAAGGGCACTGAACACATAGACAGTGACATCGATCTTTGTGTCGTCTCGGCGGATTTCAGCGATGACCGTCAAGCCGAAAGAGTTCGGTTAATGAATCTTCGCAATGACCAGACCGATATGATCGAGCCTCATCCGATTCGAAGCACGGATTTTGACGACCGTCTAAATTTCTTCGCTACGGAAATTAAACGCACCGGTTTGCCACTAGCTTAGCGAAAGTAAGGTTAGACTCTGCCGTCCTCCTCCGCTGGCTGGCGGACGGCGGAAACATCTTACCCCCAGATTGCCAGAAAAGTACCAAGAGAACCCTTGCTTAATATTGCAAAGAGCATTAAGATAATCCTGATCCTTTTTAAGGAGCGTATCTCACATGACTATGATCAGAAAAACTTGTTTCACACTGGCCGTGGCGTTGCTCGGCACCCTGTTGCTCGCAACTTCGGCATCGGCCCAGAAAATCGGCACTCCAGCTAAGGGAGAAGCCGCTAAGATCAAGACCGTCGCCGTTCTGCCCTTAATGTTTCAAGAAACAGACAAAGGACAAGAAAGAGAAGTTGGCACTGACAACAAGGCCGTCGAGACCTATCACAAGGCGCTCTTCGGTGCCTTCGAGAAGCTCGGCATCGTCACCGTCGACCAGGCCAAGGTAAACGCTAGCTGGCAGATGTTAGGAGGCGCTGTTTTCAACACCGAGGCTTTCATCATGCCCGATGCCACCCAACTGGTAGCCTTAGGCAAGAAGCTGGATGTTGATTATGTGGCTGTCTCTCGTTGCCATTGGAACATCCGTTCCCCAGTGGATCTTCTTGGGGCCAAAGACGAAAGCCCACAGTACGGTCGACCTCTGGATCGTCGATGTCGCTAAATCCGAGTTTTCCCTCAAAGCCGACAAGGTTAGGTCCGACAGCACAGAGAAAGAACCTGGCTGGAAAACGGCGGTAACTCTTTTGATTGTGCCCATCAGCGTCTTCTCTGGCGGACCCAAAACTCCCCACATGGAGCGCTCTGGTCAACTGTCGCTGTCCAAGGCCCTGGAGACTTGGCTAACAGCTCAACCTAACATGAATAAGATTGGCAAGTGAATGTCTCGCGGCTCGATTACCCTGTAATTGAGCCGCTTTTTTTAATTTGATTTTTTGCAAGAAACCTCGGCGGCTGGCCGCGAGGATATTTATTTAAGTTAAAAAACCCCATGGTTCTTTTTTGCCATCAGGGATGAAGCCATTTACAATTGAGACATGCCTCTCATCATATTAGCTCGTTTTCTCCGAAATGAAGCATAGAGTTCGCCGCCTAGTCGTGGGAACAGCGCTGGGTTGGCTGCTGATCTTAACCGTTGTCGCGGTCGGTGTTTTCGGCTGGAAAAAGGACGATAGCCCAAGCAATGTCGTACTCGACCCGTTGACCTTTGATCAGCCAGCTCTTTCCGAATCATCCCCAGATTCTACTAGTTCGGGTAATAACTCCAAGACTAATAAAAATCAATCGACAGATAATTCAACCGGTGGAAATAATGGTGGCTCGGGAAACGATTCGGGTAATGAAAACGGTGGTGGTTCTGGAGGCGGTGGTTCTAATGATAAGGTATTCTCATCTTTCAACTTTGCCACTTGTCTACCGCCAACAGCCAGAGCGAAGGCTGACGCCATCTGGAATTATTACCAACAAGAGCAGTTCGGTACTCCGGGAACCAGTTATTTGAATAATACGATTCGTCTTTACAATAAAACTTATAATTCTGCTCTGCTCTACCAGTTTGAACCGTTAGTTGATAATACCCTTAGTATGATCGGTGCCTGTCGTGATTACGGCAAACTCGACTATCTGGCCCGGGTGCTAATGGAAAGCGAAAAAGGACTGACCAGCATCGACGGTTTTCGGGTCTGGAAAAATGTCGCTAACGGCACGCCGTATAACGCTCCGTATAACGAGCAAATTATTGACACGACTCAATTTACCTATGTTCACGCCAAAGTCATCAGTCTAATTGCCGACACTCCACCAGCCCAACGTACTGCAGTGATGACCAATTATGTCCAGCGTTTTTTACCGATCATCGTTCAAGATCAATTACTCCGTTGGGAATACGGTCCTAAAGTTTTTGATTACCCCTTCACTGTCTGTCCCCATCCCGATAACTACTTTAATTACAGCCAGTGCTTAATCAACAAAACTCAAGGCACTTCTCCTAGTTACCGTCGGGCGATTCTTGATCGATTAGTTTGGATGGTCGCTAGCAACGCCCTCCTTTTGCAAGCTCAAGCTGATGATGCCGCTTTCGTCAGTCTTAGCGCTCCCGACCGTCAAAAACTTCTCGATTTCACCAGCCTGGCGTCTCGACTCTTAGAAACTCGTATAACCGTCACGAGCTTACGAAATTTAACCGGGGCAACAGTAGCCGGAATGTTTTTTGATGCCGGTATTTGGACCGACCACCCGGACTTTGCCTATGCCGGCTACACCAGCGAAACGAAACCAAACGATAACCAAAAATCGCCGGTTGCGGGCGTTAGTGGCGACAGTAGCCACAACCGTCGCTATCTTTTTATGTTGCAAGCCCTTTACAGCGCTCGCTCGCTGGTCGGTAGCCAATTTCCCAGCGACAATCAGATGAGGGGGTTTACTAATCAGTTCGCCTACAGCACTTTTAACGGCAACTTTGATCGACCGCTTTTTACTAACTACGCTAACGCCAACGGTTGGTATCGAGTCAATTACGGCGGTAATCCGGCCTACGGCGACCCGCCCTTTGCTTTGGGATCGCCATCGGCTTTCACTGGCGGGGTGTTAAGCCTGTCGGCTCTAAATCCCGACCTACTAATAATCGCCGACGCCCTCTACAAACTAGCTTTGAGCACCGATCCGGCCACCGTCGAGCACCGCTACAAATATTTTGAACGCAATTCGGTTGGTGTATACGACCCCACTCTCTATAGCGAACAAAAGAGCTGGCGCTTAATGAATATGATTTACTCGGTTGCTCGTTGACGCCAGCCAATATTTTCTAGGTTAATTTTGGCTGGACTTACTGGCTGTCAAGATTGGTAGTAGCGTTCCAGAACTCGTGCGGCGAATAGCTAAATGTTCGGGCGAGTAAGACAGTCGGAAACGACTTGACCATTAGATTGTATTGTTTTACTCGCTCGTTATATATCTTTCTCTCCAGTGTTAAGGATTTAGTGCTATCGACAAGAGCCACTTGAGCATTTTGGTACTCTTTCGTCTCCCGTAAGGTTGGGTACTGCTCGACTAGAAAAACTAGTTTGCTCAAGGTTTGTTCGAATTGGTTGGCACCCTGGATGGTTTCATCAACACTTTTGCTGGTGGCAATTTTCCCTCGGGCGCTTGCTAAAGTCAGTTGAATATCCTTTTCTTGCTGAAGCGGTTCACGGGCGATAGTCAGGAGCGGTTCAACGAGATCGGCTCGCTGTTGATAGGCAACCCGAATATCTCCGAGCTGTGACTCAATTTCTTGGTCGAGAAAAACCAGGCCATTAAATGTGCCTTGAATGGTGGCGGCAAAGATAATAATGAAAAGTACTGGGATGACAATAAAGAACTTGCGCAGAATTTTGATGACTGGTTTACCGCTTTCAATCAAGAATGATCCTCCAATCAATAGAATTGAAATGAAGCCAAAGTTAAGCCAAAAGGATCCGATATCAGAGCCAGTCTGATCGTCGGTGCCCAGAGCGGTTTTCGGGTCCGAGGCATCACTCAACATCGCAAAAAGACTTACCAAACCGAAAGCCAGTAAAAACCAACCGAACCAACGGACAATTTTGGATTTTTTCTCTGGATCGACCGCCACCGTTTGGACTGGTGGGACAGGTGGTGAATTCGGCTCGTTGGTAGTATCTGGTTGCATATAATTATGCTAACAACATTTGCAGTAAATTAATATCTCCGACAAGCCGTCGGGGTATTAAAAGCAATAATTGCAAAATGCTGACAAGGCTATTGACATAGGGGCTGATTCGGCGCAGAATATCGGGGATTCAGAGGTTCCTTGACATCAAGGGAAATCGAAACTTCACCGAACGAGGTCTTATGACATCAAATAGTTCGTTACGCTCACGCCTAGCTTCGCCGTTGTCTGTCAAGACAGTATGGTGGTCGCTGGGCTCAATCGTCATCGCCATAAGTTCTCTGGCTCTATTGTTGCAGTGGTGCCCGACGTGCCACTCTCGCAATTGGCTAGAGCAGGTTGGCCTACCCATTATGGGAGTTGGTTTCGGCCTAACCCTACTGCTGGCTGGGTTCAGTAAGAACCAACTGCTCCGAAAGAACATCGAGGCGGCGGTTCTCGTCGCCGGAGTGCTAAGCCCACTTCCGCTCGGGCTAATGCAGCTCGGGTATCACCCTTGCTGGCTCTGTGGCGTCGTCTGGGCTGGTGTCATCGCCCTCTTTCTCCAAGTTACCTTCAGCAGTAAAGAACGGCTTGGCCAATTCGCTCTGGGGGCTTGGGCTTTGAGTCTGATTCTGGCGGTGGCGATTAGGGCTCTACCAAGTACCAATATTGCCGCCAAGGGCTTGCTCTTGAGCCTGGGTTTACGATCCAGCGCCACCAACAGCGGTCCAGAAGTTGGCAGTACCCTGCCTTCGCGACCGCTCTTGACGTCCACTTCGACTATCCTCGTCTGGACCCAGTGTGGTTGCCCCATTAACGGGTTACAAACAGCCCTCAAACTACTTCACCAACAAGGCAAGAGCCCGATTATTCTGGCTCTGGGTCTCGAACCGCAGATGGCCGAATGGGCTCCCAAAAGTCCAGTAGTCATCATCAATCGAGACGACCTCCAAAGTTGGAACTTCTCGCCCGACCAACCGCACTTCATTCTTGAGGTCCAAGACCGGCGAATCGTCGCCAACACAGCGGTAACAACGCTGGGGAAAAAATAAACAATGAAACGCCTCATCGGTTTCACGCTCGTTGAAATCATCGTCGTCATCGCCATTCTTGGGGTGCTGGCAGCACTTCTTTCCCCTGTTTTCAGCAGCGCTATCGGCGAAGCTCGTAAACAGCCGGAAATTGCCGGTTTAGGCCAAGTGGCGAAGGCCATTGAGATCTATCGGACTGATAACGATCAGTACTTCCCGCCCAGACTCAAGTCCTTGATCGACGTCGGTGTCATTAACGAAGATCGGGAACTCTACGACAAGCGGACGGGCAAAGATGCTCGGATTCTCCACTCGATTGTCAGCGGTTTTTCGTTCTATTACCCCTTGAGTTACGCTCAACTGCAAGTGGAAGTTTGTCTTCCAGAACTCATAGTTGAGTTTCAAGAGGGGCAGAACTCGATCATCAAAGACATGGAGTGGCACAACTTCAACTGCGGTTTGGGTAGCGGGCAGTGCAAAGCTCAAAGCCACGAGTTTGGCAAGAAGCTCTATACCTACTCGATCCCCAACCCCACCGACCACCCCGTTAAGTACAAGGTCCGGGGCGTCAACGCTCAAGGATCGGTCAGATGGTTCGATTCCACCGAGAAGTGGGAACTTGACCACATCTTCAAAACGGAGCAATCCAATGAAAAGTAGGACTCTAACAAAACTGATGGCCCTAGTGGCCGTCTTCGTCACTTACGCTTCTCTAGCCTGGGCCGCCGACAGCTCTTGCTGGACGCCACGTCGCCCTCCCTGCCCGGATGGTGTTTCTAATGAGCATGGTCGGGGAAGCTGCGGTGGGGTTTACGACCTTATCGAAGTCGATACCGATTCCGTCAGGACACAGGAAGACTTCTGTGTCACCCACAGCAGGAAGTGCTCTAACCCATGGAAGAAATGCAACATGCGCAAGACTCTCGACGCCTTATGGCGCAAAGTCTTCTGTGTTAACCAGGAAACAGGGGTGAAGACTTTCCTGGGCTGGTGTCTCGACCATGAGTTCGGTTGGACGCCGACAAACATCGGTTGTGATGGTAAGCCGTGCAGACAAGCAATCGGTGCCGTCGGTGTCGGCATAGAGAAACTATAAGTTCTGCTGAACGCCGGCCACCCGCTCCCCGCCCTACCAGGCGGGGAGTTTTTTAGTTGGGCTGTTCTCAATACCCGTGCTGGTAATACAGATCGGATATTTTTTGCATAATCACCTGGGTGGCGGCGTAGGTAAACTGATCAGTCAAGTCGGGATAGTCTAAATTATTAAGATAAAACGGAGAGCCGATATTGATCACCACCGTTTTTCGCTTGAAAAAGAAATCAACCAAACTGAAACCGGCTGGAGTGTGGAGCGACATCGGTACCAGTGCCGCTCTAGTACTCAAAGCTAAAATAGCGGCGCCTCGACGACCTTCACCGAGGTGAGGGCGTTCAGGTATAATTCGACCCTCGGGAAACATAATCACGGCGCCGCCGCGCTCCAATATCCGAATGGGCGTCAACAGCGATCGGCCGATACCCTGCTTACGGTGCGCCTTAAAAGCACCCAATAACCATATAAAAAGATTAAAGACCGGAATTCGAAAAAACTCATTTTTGGTCATATAGCGCAGGGGAAACAACGACGGTCGCCATAAGAGAGCGACACCAGTTAGCTGGGGGTCAAGGTGACTTTCGTGGTTGGTCACGACAATAAACGGCTTCGATACCTCTTGGAGATTTTTGAGTCCCTTGATCTGTAAATTCGTAAATAACCGCAATAAAATTAACGACATCCCGGCCGAAAAATATTGAGCAATAGCAAACAACATGACCTGATTCTACTTGAAGTAAGGCTAAACCGACAGCCACCGGAAATTGGTCTGGGATGGGTGGAAGTCTGGCTGATTTTTCGGTATAATTTGCGCATCCTCATTGGAGGGAAATGAACATGAAAAAATTGTTGATAATCGTTGTTCTGCTGGTGGCCAATATAGCTTCAGCCCAGACCTACATTCCCAAGGAAACCAAGGTCGCGATAGTGCCGGTCAGGAGCATCACTGGTGAAAAGTGGCAAGCACTGACTGATAAGCAAATTGCGCATGGTGGCAAGTTTCTGAAGGAGGAGTTTGAGAAACGGAATTTTGTCGTTATTGACGCCGAAACCGTCGCTCAAGCGATTCAAAACTTGAAAATTGACTTTGCTGACGAAGAAGTGTGGAAGAGAGAGACACTTTACGCACTCGGCAACCTACTCCAAGCTGATTTGGTTATTTTCGTCGTTATCACCGATACCGACCAACGTTTAATCCAGCAGTTTCTGGTCGCCAAACGCGAAGGCACAGCAACTCTGAAAGTCTGGATGGTTGACGCCAAAAAGAAGGAGCCAATAGTCAGCGCCAAAACCATTAAGGGCAAATCTGGTGGCGGTGTCTTTGCTGGTCTCGATAAGGGGAGTGATCGTCAAATAATCGCCGTCGCTAACGGTCTGCGTGATCTACTCAAAGACTGGCTCAAGCCCTATCCTATCATCGGTAACTAAATCGCCCCGAATCCCCTGGCCGGATTGATTAATTTCAATCCGGCCGTTTTTTTAGGTACTGTAAAGCTGATAGTGAAGGTTTCGAACTTTCACAATGAGGATAATATGACAGAAATCCGTTCTTGGGCGCTTGTTAGCGTTCTAATTTTGACACTCGTCGGTTGTGGTGGTGGAGGTGGAGAATCGGGCGGATCCAACACCTTTAACCGTATCGCGATCGATATTCCGGCCAACCAAGTTGCCACTGGCGACATCGGCCAGGCCAGGATCACCATTCCCGCCGGAACCTTCGGCGGCCCTACCAGTTTGCCCGTCACTGAGCAGACGGCGCCAAATTTCGCTCAACCGGGCGAAAAGGCTTTACAGCCAACACTCAATATTGAGATGCCCTCTGCTCCTCTCCAGACCATTCAAGTCGAATATCCTGACACCACTCAACCGGGCACGCTATTTGTCGCTTCGCTTGACGGAAACTCTCCTGTCGGAGCGTACGAAGTCAAGCGCCAAAACGGCAAAATCGTCATCACGGTCAGCCCGGAAATGTTTGATCGCGGGCGGTCGCCGACTATCGCTTCTCGGCTCGTACTTGGCATCTCGACAGTATTCAACTCACCAGATGCGGACTACGGCCTGACGAGAATTAGCCTAGACCTTGGAGCTAAAAACCGACCAGTCATAATCGTTCACGGCGTCTCTCAAACCGCCGACGAAATGAAACCTGCCATCAACAGAGCCTTTTCTGTCGGCGGTTACGACGCTTCGTACTCGTTCCGTTACGACGACCGGGTCCCGTTTGCAAAAGCCGGAGCCGAGCTAGCTAGGGCCATCCGCGAAGGCGGTTTTGCCGACAAGTCGGTCGACATCATCGGTTATTCCAAGGGTGGATTGGTTACTCGCTACGCCCTCGAGGTCAGCGGAGAAACGAAGAAAGTCAAAAGAGCCATCTTTTTGGCTGTTCCTAACTCTGGCTGCAACTTGAGCTTAACGCTTTTGTACGGCTTCTACTTGAGTGTATTTTTGACTAGCCCAGTTGGCATTCCGTTGGTAGCGATCGGCGATGATTCCATCGCGGAGCTCCTGCCAAACAGTGCCGCCTTGACCAGTCTCAATGCCTATCAGCATGTTCAGAGAGGGCAGGTTGACTACCTCTTCTTTGCTAGTAACGGTGACAACGTCGTTAACTCGAACAGCGCCCTTGCCCAGCAATTCGGCATAGGCGACATGACCAACGGTACCATCTACCGAGAAACCCTCCCAAACAGCGGACACCTGACTATGGATGAGCCGGTTGTTATCACGGAAGTCTACCAGAGGATCCAGACCCTCGAAAACGGGCTGTCGCTTAACGTAATCCCCGAGCCGTGTGAAGCGTCCAGCTACTACGGAAACTGGACTGTCGATGTGACGATCGCTAACAACTCACCGACCGAGCTGACGATCGAGAACGTGCAGTTTGAGGAGTTCGACCGATACGGAGCTTGGCAGGGCAATTATTGGTACAACCCCAGCTACCCGCCGGGGGTCTTCTTCCCTCACCAAAGGTACGACTGGAACTATCAAATGAGTCCCAGTGCCTCCAAAACTTTGGGTATCGATTACTGGCCCGATGAGTCTGAAACTCCCGTCTGGAACGCACCCGAGCGACGGAAAGCCCGGACCTCGAATATCATTGTTCTGGCTCACGACACGAATGGTAAGCGTTACGACCGAAGGTTCGTCCTGCATATGACCTACAACGGCATTTCGCCAACCGAACCATCGACTCGCGCCCCTCGCGGCCAATCCGCACCATCATCTATCGCAATTCGTCGGAAGTAATCACTTCCCTTCAATGCCCGCTTCAACAATTGAAGCGGGCATTTTTTCATATGAATGTACCGGCCTCCAGAAGGAGGCCGGCGGTTGGAAGTGTTCTCATGAAAGAACGGGATGATTGCCGGCTGGATCGAATCAAGATTGAACCGATCGCAGCCCTACTTTTGGCTAGAGCTTATTTCTAGACTGATTTGAACCGAAGTTCAACATCCGAACAGAACATTTGCCTAAGCCGTGGCGGAAGTTATAACTCCGCCGATTTTTTTTCTTGCTTGCCTTCTATTTCCCTCGTACGCATCATACGGACTATTCCTTGTAACACGTCATTGGTCTTTGGAAGACCCGCAGGCATGATACCTGCCTAACTAGGCTACTCCAGGCTAGAGATGGCTGTCAAGCCCCTACTCAAATTTGTAGGCCAGCTCTTCGCCGTCGAGTTTAGTTAAGCCAGGAGAATCGGCGATCGGCTCGATGGAGCGCAGTGAAGCAGTTTTCGCTAATTCGGTCGAATGTTTTTCAATCAGCTCTCGTAATTCGTCGTCACGAGTAAAGTAGTGGAAACTGGCCAATTCGCCCACTTTTAAGCCAGATTTTTTGCGAGCCTCCTGAAGCTTGCGAGCTAACTCTCGGGTGCGGCCTTCGGCTTTCAGCTCTGGCGTCAGCTCGGTATCTATCCTGGTCTCTTGACCAAATTCAACGCTCTCGACATTCATCTCGTCCCGTAAAATCTCAATCAGATCTTCCCGATTGGCTAGATCTGGCGATCCGCCAACGGTCAAGTTTGATAGCGGTTGGCGCAGGGGCATTTTGGCCTCGGCGCGTTGCATATGGGCTACTGAAGCCACGGTTCGCACAGTTGCCATGACGGCAATAGTTTCTTTTTCAGTTTTCAGTACTACCTCGTCAACAGTCGGATAATCTTCCAGGTGAACTGACTCTTTCGTACCACCGAGGACCTGATAAAAATACTCGCCGGTAAAAGGCAGAGTTGGGGCAAAAGCGATGGCCGCTCGTTGTAAAACTGCCCCTAAAGTCGCCAGCGCCGCTTGGTCGCCCGTGACAAAACGATCCCGTGACCGTCGAATATACCACGTCGATAAATCTTCAATAAAAGGCCGGATGGCTTTGGTCGAGCATTGAAAATCGAAGTTATCCAACCCCTGACTGTAGTCCCTAATCGCCTCTTCGAGCCGGGCTTCAACCCACCGATCGAGCACATTTTTTTCGCCCTTATTATCTTTGTTTCCCCCTTCTCCCACCCGCCGGGTGGGAGAAGGGTGGATTCCGGCGTAGGTTGAGTAGTACTTTAGGGCGTTGTGCCAAACATTAAGCAAGCGGGATTGTTCGCGAATATCCTCCTCGGCAATCACCAGATCCTCGCCAGCCATTATCTTCGATCCCATGAAATAGAGCCGGAGCGACTCGGCGCCGTACTTCTCAATCGTCCCACGGGGATCGGGGTAGTTGCCGTAGGATTTGCTCATTTTTCGACCGTCGTTGCCCATCAGCACTCCCGTTACAGCCACATTTTTAAAAGCGATGCTTTTTTTGAGGGCAGTGGCCAAAACATGTAAATAATAAAACCAGCCCCGAAGCTGGCCGGTGTATTCAATAATGAAATCTGTCGGGAAGTGCTGGTCAAATTCTTTTTGATGCTCAAACGGATAATGGTCCTGGGCGTAGGGCATCGAGCCGGATTCAAACCAAACATCGAGCACGTCTTTGACTCGGCGAGCTTTTTTGCCGCTGGGTAGGGTCAAGACAACCTCATCGATCTTAGGGCGATGTAAATCGTCTATTTTCTGACCGCTTAATTTTTCCAGTTCGGTAATTGATTCGGGCACAAAGATCTCACCATCTTCGGTCTCCCAAACCGGTAGTAGCGTCCCCCAATAACGGGTGCGACTGATCGACCAATCGGGTGCATTAGTAATATTGTGGGCAAATCGCTTGTCGCCAAAATGTTGGGGCATCCAGTTTATTTTTTTATTGCTGGAGAGCAACTGCGCTCGCAACGGTTCAATCGATAAGTACCAAGAAACCTGGGCTTTGTAGATGAGCGGCGTACTGCAACGGTAGCAGTGGGGGTAGGAGTGAGTGATCGTTTCTTCCTTAAATAACAGCTCCCGTTTTTGTAAATCGGCGGAAATTTGGGAGTTGGATTTTTTATAATACTGACCGGCCCAGGGTTTGACCTCGGGAATAAAATGCCCGGCTTCGTCAATCGTTTCGTGCAGTGACAAACCGACCTTCTCCCCGAGTTTGGTATCGTCCTCGCCAAAGCCTGGAGCAATATGGACAATTCCCGTGCCTTCATCCATCGAGACGAAGTCGGCTGGATAGACTTGGTAGTCAGTGGCCGGATTGGTTGGTAGGAAACTGTAAAGCGGTTCATATTTCTGACCAATCAATTTCTTACCTTTAAATGTTTCAAGAATCTCAAAGTCGCAATCCGAGTAACGTGACAAGGCCTCATGCGCCAGAATGTACTGCTTCTTGCCGTCGGTTACTTTGACGTACTCGGCCAATTCATCGACTGCCAAGCTAAGGTTTGCAGGCAGAGTCCAGGGTGTGGTAGTCCAGGCCAAGAGTGAAACGTCGTCGGCCAAAAGGGGGAAAGCAATTGTAACTGCCGGGTCCTCAACATCACGATACGAATCGTCGTCCATCGTCACTTCAAACTTCGAGAGCGGCGTGGCACAACGCGGACAATAGAGCGATGTCCGGCGACCACGGTAAATCAGGTTTTTGTCGTAAAGCTGTTTGAACACAGAAAGCACCGACTCCATATAAGATAGGCTGTCCGTTCGATAGGCGCCCTCCATATCGACCCAGCGACCGATGTGGTCGATGTACCACTTCCAAGCATCCGAGACTTCGCCAACATAGTTGCGACAAGCAGCGATAAACTTATCGACTCCCAGCGTTTCGATGTCTTTTTTTACCTTCAGGCCGAGCTGTTTTTCGACTTGGTTTTCGGCCGGCAAGCCGTGGGTATCCCAGCCCCAAATCCGCCGAACGTATTTACCCCGCATCGTTTGATAGCGGGGAATAATGTCTTTGGCGATAGACGGCAAAAGCGTGGCGTAATGAGGAATGCCGGTAATAAACGGCGGGCCGTCGTAGAAAGAAAAGATATTCTCTTTAGGGTTCTTATCGAGGGATTTCTGAAAAATCTTCTGTTCGTCCCAAAACTTCAGGACTTTTTCTTCTACTTCAAAAAGCGATTTTGTTTCTGCGGAAAAATCTGGCTTTGGCATTGTTGTTTGATTTTACCTCGAAAGACATTGGTTTGCGACTGCGTCGCTGGCTTTTTTGTGAGGGTGGAGGGGCTTAGTGGCGGAGCAGCCCCTACACCCTCACACTCCCTACCCCGCACGCTACCCTTCGGGGAGAAGTGAAAAACCGCTCACTGACCTGCTTTTGATGGGTCATGGCTCGCGGTTTTTCGCTGGAACGCTATTTACTTATTTGATTTCGCTCAACTGCTTCCTGCTTGCCGGATTCAAGATCTTTCACCTCAACACAGCCCTTTTTCCAGGCTTCTTCCAGTGGAATGATAATTGTTTTATAGCCCCGCTTGTCGGCATATTTAATCTGCTTGCCGAGTTCGACGGCCGAGTCCAGATAAACCTCAACTCTCTTCCCCTGCTCGCGCAATTCGGTTGCCCAGCGACGAGTTTCAACTTCGTTCTCCGGCAAGCAGACGACAAACAACTGCTCGGAAGTTTTGAGTTGCATCACTTCGCCGATCCGGTCAACCCCAAAAGAGATACCGACGGCTGGTAGCTTCTGACCGATCAAACTCTCAACCAAACCGTCATAGCGACCGCCACCCATCAGCGTGCCGCCGCCGTAACTTTTTTCAACGCATTCAAAAATCGTGCCGGTGTAGTAATCGAGCCCCCGAACCATCGATAAATCAAACTTCATCTTCAAGCCGATCGATTTGCCGTATTTAACCAGGTTTTTAAGTTCGGCTAGGGCTTCGGACTTGCCAAGTAGGCCTTCGAGCTCGTCAAATGGCTCGTCGTCACCCAGAAACAGGCCGCTGACGGCTTTCTTCTGAACAGTCGTCATGCCTAAGTCATCTAACTCACGAGCCAGCCGCTCGGCGGCAATCTTGTCTTTTTTGTCGAGCAGGCGCAGGAGCGACTGACGGATATCCGTTTTGACTTTCAGGTCTTCAAACACCGCTTCAACTATTCGTCGATCGTTAATAACACAGGTGATTTTTAAGCCGAAGTTTTGGGCAACCGAGGCGACTATCTCAAGAATTTCCCTCTCCCCTCCGTCGGAGCCAACAATATCGATATCGGCCTGGGTAAATTGGCGGAAGCGACCGGCCTGGGGCTTTTCGGCTCGAAAAACCGGCCCGATCTCAAAGCGCTTGAACGGCAAGGCCATACTCTGGTAATTGCCGGCCACATATCGGCTCAAAGGCACCGTTAGATCGTAACGCAAGCCGACTTTCCGCTTCCCATTGTCTTCGAATAGATAAAGTAATTTCTGGGCTTCGTCTCCCATCTTACCGAGCAGTATCTCCTGACGCTCAATTACCGGCGTTTCCAACTCCTGATAACCGTAGCTTTGAAAGATTTTCTTCAGTTCGTCTAATATGGCCGATTTACTCGGCTCAAGCTGATCGCGAAACCCCGATAACGGTAGTAAATTGTCTCGATTCATTACCGTATTCTACCCGACCAGAGAGTTTTAGCCAAAGCAAACTATGGGGAGGGCTTGAAGACAGGTATAGCCCAAAGACCCTAATACCGAATATGTCCTATATGACATACGCAGGGTTTAACGAAATATTCTGGGAAAGTTGGTATTCTGTGTTTAGATAATGTTGGTCTTGGGGGTAATAGGTAAATCTCGGTCTTCAGGATTAATACTGACAACGACGCAGTCAAAGCGACGTTGCCAAGTTCGCAGGGCTTGATGGCGGGCGACGATATCGGCTCCGCCGACGACGACGGCCTTCTCCAAATCGGCTTCGGCAAATTTCGGTGGCAGAACTGTTTCTAGCTCTTTGGCATCGAGACCAAAGGGGGCTTGGTCAGGAAAGATTTGTTGATATAAATGTCTGGTAAAGCCAACTGGCGCGACAGACAGAAACCGAACCGAGTCTTGGCCAAGTTTCTGCAATGTTGCCGCTCGGTCGACGGCGACCTTAGGTTCAATCACTACTAGCCCCTCAATTCGATGTTTGGTTCTTTTGGGTTTGTCGCCGTGAACAAAAGCAGTGGCAATTGTTAGCGCCAAGTAGCCGTGGTCGGCGGACTTTTGGGACAAAATACGGTATTTGGCCATATTTTCATCCTCAACCAAGCTTCCGATTTGCTCCAGCGGCCCAACGATGACCGATTGGGTTTTGGTGCTAATTTCCAGGACAAACCGTTCGGCCAACGGTCCGATCGACTGATGTTCGATCAATGTCGCAGAAGTAGTTTGGGATTTTATGCGAAGCGCTCCAGCCGCCGAGACGATGATTTGCTCCAGCAGTGTGCCTTTCGAAAGATTGCTACTAGCGAGCACTTTAAAAAGTCGGGCGAGCGACTGTGTGTTTGGCTCAAACCGCGCTACTTGCCAGGTTGTAACCAACCAGCCGAGCGGCTCGATGACATAAAGACGGCCGTTTCGGTGGGGCTTAATAATTGGCAGGACCAAGAGAATTAAAACCAATAACAGCACAACTGGCATCAGCCAGAAAATAATTAACGACATTTCGAAATATTAGGTGTTAAAACCAATACTGACATGAGCATAGCTTTAGTATACCTACCTTTAAAAAACGACCGCCACATTAGTGACGGTCAGGAATCGAGGATTAATTCAGTCAGTGTCGGATATTTACTGCGGAGCTTGTCTTTGGCCCTAGACATAATCCTTCCCAACCCAGTAATCGAGATATTCATTTTGGCCGCGATTTCAACTAGTAACTCTCCCTCCAGATAATGAAGCCGGAAAATCTTAGCTTCTCTTTCTGTTAAATGTTCGAGTAAAATACCGACCAATTCTACGCTCGCATCCTCAACTTTCAGCTCTGGAACTACTTCCAGGAAGGATGTGCTGGAATCTCCCGTGACGGGCACATCGAGCGATAGAGCCGTCAGGCCACCGTGGTGGGCAAAAAGCAACAGTACCGTCGTCTCTCGTGTCGTTCCCATTCTTGTCGCCAAAGTCTCAATATCACCCAGCAATTGCGGCGATTCCTCGATAAGTTGGCGAAGCTGACGAAGTGCCCAAACCGCATAATCTGGCAATCGGGCCACATTGCGATTGTTGTGAAAATTAGCCAGCGACTTCGAAATAGCTTTTCGAATGGACGGAGTGGCGTAAGTGGAGAGCCTGAACCCTTTATCGGGATCAAATCCATCAACAGCCCTCACTAATCCAATCATTCCTTCGGCGATGAGGTCGCTCACGTATTCCTGACGGTTGAAGGAATGGGCAATTGAATTTACCAAACGAATGTTACCCTCAATTAATCGAATTCGGGCCTCGGCTCCCTCCGAACCACCGAGGCGCATCTGACGAGCTAGATAGCGTTCTTCCTCGACCGTTAGAAGCGGTCGCCGAAGAAGCGATGACAATTGTTCTTCAATCGGTTCTTCCATAACAACTCCTTAGGTACGAATACTGCGCTAGTGTATATCTCTTGATGACAAAAATCAACCGAGTCAGTGACGAAGGAGTCGAACCCCCGCCTTCGCGGGCAGTAGCCCCGCTTCGGCGGGCGAAGGCCCGTGATCTCCTGGATGTCGCTGATACTGATTTGGCGGCGTGTACGGGAGTCGAACCCGTGATCTCCTGGATGAGAACCAGGTGTCCTAGGCCACTAGACGAACACGCCAAGTTTGTAAGTATCAGCTCGCTTCTCCCCGCCAGCCGGCGGGTCGAAGTGAGAACCAGGCGTCCTAGGCCATTGTCGCCCTCGTAAGCTCGGGCTCGCTTGTCGCTCTGTTGCTCCAAGTAGACGATGGACCAAAAAACCTTTTAGCTCTGATATTTTAGCGAAAAAACCGGCCTAAGTCGACTACTTGACGCAGCTGGTGATGATTAGTGCTCCCCAATCAGCTACTCGGGCTTAATCCCGCTTTTAAGTAGTAACCCTGGATCTGATTGTGGCGACGTCAGGAGCTATAAAACGTCACTGCTAAGAGTACCCTTTTTCTTAAAGGAGAAGAGTTTGGCTGGCCGATAAATACTGTCCTTCTGTCGACCGACTGTCTCAACGACATCAAGCGCAATAATCTTGCGACGGAAGTTCCGCTTATCGAGCGGTCGAGCGAGAATAATTTCGTAGAGCTCTTGGAGCTGCGGCAAGGTAAATTGCCCGGGTAGTAAGCTCGAAATGATAGTGGTGTTTATCAATTTCAGTTTCAAGCGTTCGACCGCGACTTTAATCATATCTTTATGGTCAAAGGCTAACTCCGGCAAGGCGGAAACCGGAAACCACTGGCCGCTTTCT
>ERZ1292629.890-Hain-H43-01um-R1-890-length-32213-cov-26_pt1 | contig 32213 bp, 34 predicted proteins | sample MGYA00564399_ERZ1292629 | MGnify/ENA primary metagenome ERZ1292629 (study PRJEB36523, sample SAMEA6512636) | groundwater metagenome | collected 2019-01-08 | study: AquaDiva: Metagenomics assemblies of 32 groundwater samples
CCCCCAAAATTAAGGGGGAGGTCCGACCTCCTGATATCGTCGCAGATAATCTCCACATTTTTATAGTTTTTCAGGGTTTCTTTAAGAATCTCAACCATATTGCGGTCTTTTTCTACAGCGATAACCAATTTTGCTTTTTGAGCCAGGGCCTGAGTGATAGCTCCAACGCCCGGGCCTATTTCCAAAACCGTGTCTTTTTCATTGATTTGGGCCGTAGCCACAAGCCTCTGGGGGAGGTCTTGGTTGATAAGAAAGTTCTGGCCGAACCGCTTCTGGGGCTGAAGACCGCGGTTTTTGAGTAAAAGCTGGATGTTTTGCTTAGAGGTTAGGTCCATGAGCATATCTTAGCATAATATCGGGTTGTGCCCCGAACCAGAGTTGCCTTCGGCGATACGGTTCGGGGCTACAGGGTACCGAGCTTTGCTCTGGTCCCCTGTGGATAAAACGCTTGACCGCCTTCGGCGCTGATGGTATCTTGGTGTTAGGAGCAATTTATGGTTATTTTTGGTAGTAGAGCGCTCAAAAACCTGGTTTGGACGCATTGGCTTAAAATTAAAGGATCTGCGAAAGACCCTTTCTTTTATTTAGGGGCAATCTGTATTGGTTTGTTCTTAATTCTCTCTTTAATCAACCCTGTTTCATCTTTCAAGGGTAATGACAACCTGTTGGTTGCTTATCATAATTCTCAGAGCGAAGATTCTTTTATTACTCCCGGGACTAAAGTGAAAGAATCGCCTGATTTAAGCTTGATCCAGCAAAATAGTCTGGTCTCTGTTTCCCCCCCGATTACGGTTACTCCCCAGGTTTTAGGAGCCTTAGTGGGGGCGTCAGACTATGAGTGGACACAGAACGAGATTACCGAATATGCGGTTGAGAGCGGCGATACGCTTTCTTCTATAGCCAAGCAGTTTAATGTTTCTTTAAATACTTTGCTTTGGGCCAATAACCTGAACTCTTCTTCTTTATTGCAGCTTGGCCAAACCCTGGTGATTTTGCCTGTTTCAGGCGTGGTTCACCACGTGAAAGGTGGTGATACTTTAAGCACCATCGCGCAAATCTACAAATCCACCACGGAAGAGATTATTATTTTCAATAATTTAACCGCCGAGGGCGATGTTTATATCGGAGATATTTTAATCGTGCCGAACGGCGTTATGCCGCCACCCGCGACCTATGTTTCTCAGCTGGTTCCCATGGCTGCAAGCTACTTTATTTGTCCAATTTCAGCTCCTTGCCGCGTGACTCAGGGCTTACACTTTTATAACGCTATTGATTTCAGCCACGGCAAATGCGGCGAGCCGATTTACGCTGCCGCGGCCGGCCAAGTTGTGAAAGTTAAGTTAACCAATTCCATTTCTAGGTGGGCTTTTGGAGGGGCTGGCAACACCATTGCTATCCAACATCCTAATAGCGTTGTCACCAGTTACGGGCACATTCAGACGAGTTTTATCGGTGTGGGCGACTATGTCTCCCAAGGACAGATTGTCGCCTTGGTCGGAGGAGCCTGGGGCATGCCGGGCTCTGGCAATTCAACCGGCTGCCACGTGCACTTTGGCGTCAGCGGAGCTAAGAACCCCTTTATTAAATAAACCTTGTTGGTTAAGAACCTCCTCGCCTGGCGGCTCGGAGAACCTTGATTTCTCGTTTTATTTAAAATTAAAAACTCGAAATTAACTATGGACTCTGAATTCGTTTTAATTTGGATTATTCTAGGTGCGGTAGTAGTGTATATTCTTGGTCGCTTCTTCGGCTACATAAACTAAAAACCCTCCTATACCTTAACGGGTCGGGGGCTTTTTTGTTTTTAGAAGGTTTATTTATTGTTGGTGTTTCGTGCAAAAGCGGGCAGCGGGCATAACCTCCAGTCTCTCCTCCTCGATATCTTCGCCGCAGTTTTCGCATTTGCCGTATTTGCCTTCAGTTATTTTTTTCAAAGCCAAGTTAACATCTTTTAGTCTTGATTCTAAACTGAACTCCACGGGCAGGCGGGTTGTATACTCTGTAACCTCGTCAGCCGCTCCTTCAATATCATCGTCGAATTTAGGGAATTTCGAATCCCAGTCCCCTTTTGTTTTAGGGTCTTGGTCGGCAAAAGTATGGAGCTGTTTTTCTAAAGCAGCTTTTTCTTTGTCTAATTTTTCTTTCGATGCTTGGATCAGTTTTTTGTCCATTTTATTTATTTTATTTTATCAATGGTTTTAATAATGCTTTCTCCCGAAAAAGTCAGGATGAAATAGTTGTCGGTTACAGCCCAGCAGATGCCCAGGCCCTCCGGAGGGAAAGAAAGGTAGCGGAAAACCGTGTCTCGATAAATGGCTTCTTTAAAATCAGGCGTTGGGGCTAGTCCGGTTTTGCCCAGTAAGGCGGCAAGGGGCTCCAAATCTTGTTCCATAGTGCTCTCCCAAACCTTTAATAGGGGCATAAGGTCAGCCTCCTTTACTTGGGCAATTAGCCCTAAACGATTGACGCCTTGGGCAGAGTAAATAAATAAAGTCGGATCATTATTTAGCTTATCGTAGAAAGTTTCAGGTGTTTTCACTCCCAAGGTTTCAAAAAACTCTTTTAAGTTCAAAATCTTGTTCTTTTTTTGGTCTTCAATAATTAGGCGGGTAAATTGCTTATCGCCTAAGTCATCTTTGAGGGTCTGGCCAAGCGCTGAGACTTCTAAGATTTTGAAGGTTTCAGTGGCGATTAAAGTATCCGGGATAACTATCAACTTTTGGCCGGTTTCTATGGTTTCAACTGGGGTCGGAGTCGGCTCTGTCCTAATATTAAAATACCAGTACCAGAAAGTGACCACCAGCGCCAGAATTGACAAGGAGAACAAAGACAAAATGATTCTAATCCAAAGTTTTTGTCCCAGACCAGGCTTTTTAAAAGAAGTTTTGGTGATTTCCGGCAGCTTTTCAGTCGGTTTAATCGCCGGCGTTTCCCTGCCTTCGGCCTTGGCTTCGATTCGGTCTAAAAATCTTTTTCTTTCTTCCTCTTCTCTTGTCTGGGTTTCTCGTAAAGCGCCTTGAAATTCTCCGGTGGCTGTGGCCGCCCTCTTGGTATTTATTTGAGTCAAGGCGCTTTCTTTCGCCTCCCTTTCTTCCTTCATCATTCTAACCCTTTTTTCTCTCTCTTCGGCTTCTTTTTCCGCTAAATCTCTTTCTAAAGCAGATTGTCGGGCGAGAGCTTCCCGTTCTCTTTCCCTGGCGATTTCTTCTTCGGTTTTGATTTGAGACACTTTTTCCCTTTCCTGACGCGCTTCGGTTTCCCGGAGCTTTGACGTATCTTTTTCCATGGTTTTAATTTCTTCGCGCGCGAAAAAATCTTTTTCCTCTTTTGGTTGGTTGTTATCTTGAGCCATTTTTTAGTTCTTTAATTGATAAATTAATTCTACCCTGTTCATCAATAGAAATAACTTTGACCGGCACAATATCGCCGATGTTAACAATATCTTCAACTCTTTCCACTCTTCTATCGGCTAACTGCGAAATATGGACCAGGCCTTCCTGTCCCGGGAGGATTTCCACGAAAGCGCCGAAATTCAAAATTCTTTTTACCTTTCCCTGGAAGACTTCGCCCACCACCACCTCTCTCGTGATGTTATTGATCCAGGCAATGGCTTTTTTAGCCGCTTCTTCTTTTTCGGCCGTGATAAACACCCGGCCCGAGTCTTCAATATCAATGGAAACTTCGCACTTTTCAATGATTTCATTAATAACTTTGCCGCCGGGGCCGATGATCTCTCTGATTTTTTCCGGCTTGATTTGCAAGGTGAAGATTCTCGGCGCCCATCGGGATAACTCCGGCCGGGGCTTGGGCAACAATGCTTCGATCTTGTCTAAAATTTGGAAACGAGCCGCCAAGGCGGCTCCCAAAACTTTTTTAAATATCTCTTCTCCGATCCCGGAGATTTTAACATCCATTTGAATGGCCGTAATGCCGGTTCTTGTGCCCGCTACCTTAAAATCCATATCGCCGTAATGATCTTCGGGGCCCTGAATATCAGTCAGGATTTTATAGTTGCCTTTTTGATCGCTCATCAGTCCCACGGAAATGCCGGCCGCCGGGCTTTTAATAGGCACGCCCGCATCCATTAGAGCGAGGCTCGCGGCCGAAACCGAGGCCATGGAAGTTGATCCGTTAGATGAAAGGATTTCAGTTACCACTCTCATGGTATAAGGAAATTCTTCAAAGTTCGGGATCAATGGGAATAAAGCTTTTTCAGCGAGCATGCCGTGCCCGATTTCTCTTCGGCCCGGGCCTCTCATGGGTTTTACTTCTCCTGAAGAGTAGGGCGGGAAATTATAATGATGCATAAATCTCTTTTTTCCTCTTAACTCCATGCCCTCCATCAGTCTGACGTCGCTCGGCGTGCCCAAAGTTAAAATAGCAAGAGCTTTGGTTTCCCCTCTCATAAAGATTCCGGAGCCATGGGTTCGGGGCAAAACGCCGGCTTCAACTTTGATTTCTCTTATTTCGTCCAGTTTTCGGCCATCAGGCCTTCGCTCTTTTTGAATGGCGTTTTCATGGACGAGGCGATTAATTTCTTTTTCAAAAAAACCTTCAATCGGTTTCGTTTTGTCCAAACCCGGGAACTTGCCTTCGATAAAGTAGGTTAAATTGCCCTTAAGCTCCCCTATGGCCGTGTCGCGGTCGGTTTTTTTAACCTGGAATAAGGCCTTTTCCAGCTTGTCTCCCAGAAAATTCGTAAATTCTTTTTCTAAATCGTTATCAATCGGCGTTTCTTTAATAGCGCTTTTTTTCTTGCCGACTTTTTTAATAATTTCGTTTTGAAAATCGATTAAATTTTTTAAATGAGGTTGCGCGAGAGTATAGGATTCCATCACCAGGCTTTCCTGGACTTCATTCCCCTCCATCTCAATCATATTAATTAAAGGTTTGTTAGCTTCCTGGATTCCCACCAGAATCAGATCGAGCTTTCCTTCTTTTCTTTCTTCGTAGGTCGGATTGACGACGAATTTATCATTTGATCGGCCGATTCTAATGGGAGCTATCGGGCTTGTCCACGGGATATTAGAAACGCCTAAAGCAATTGAAGCCGCCATTATGCCTATAATATCGGGATCGTTTTCTCCGTCCCAGGAAAGGCACGTGACGACTACCTGCACTTCGTTGCGGAAGCTTTCAAGGAATCTCGGCCTGATGGCCCGGTCAATCACCCGGGCGGTGATGATAGCTTCATCGGTCGGCTTGCTTTCTCTTCTGACAAAGCGCGAGCCCAGAATTTTACCGGCCGCGTAAAATCTTTCTTCGTATTCAACGGTTAAAGGGAAAAAATCAATGCCTTCCCGGGCCTTGGCCATGCAGGCCGTGGCTAAAACAACGGTATCCCCATACCTGACCATGCAAGAACCCGAAGCCTGTCCGGCTAAGTCGTTGATTTCCACGATCAAGTCTTTCCCGCAGATATTTAACTTGAATTTTTCCATCTTCTTACTTTTTCAATAAAAAATTAACCGGTTTTTCTCCCAGGTCGATGAATTCGTCGCACACTTCCCTTAAATGAGAAGAGGTTGATTTGCCGAAAGCCATGACCTCCACTCTTTTACCCTGGTTTTTTAAATATTCAACTAGCTGGATAAAATCGCCGTCGCCCGAAACGAGCACGATCACATCGACTCCCGGAGCGGTTTTGACGGCATCAATCGTGATGCCCACGTCCCAATCCGCTTTTTTCATGCCGCCGTAGAATTCCTGCAAATCCCTGACCCGGGTTTCAAAGCCTAAGCCGGTTAAGGCTTCAAAAAAAGGCTTTTCTTCACCGGTCTTGGTTCGGACCACGTAAGCAAAAGCCCTGATTAATTTTCGGTCGCTGACGCCTATTTTTAAAATTTCGGCAAAATTGACCTTTTTGCCGTAGATGTTTTTAGCCGAGTGGTACATATTCTGAACATCAATCAGAATAGCTACCCTTTGTTCTTTGTGTCTGAGAAACATACTGAATGTAGTGAAGTACCCCGCCCCCTAAGCAGTAATTCTTTGCTTAAGAGCGCGCCAGGCACTCCCAATATTTTAATTTTCTTTAACGTAATACATATGGCATAGGGGGCGGGGTTTCGCTTCGCTCAATTTTTTAATCCGATTGCCTTAATGGTTTTGTTATAGCGCCTCACGTCTTCGTCTTTCAGATAACTTAAAAGTTTTTTTCTTTTTGACACCATTTTCAATAACCCTCTTTTCGAGTGGAGGTCTTTCCGGTGTTTTTTCAAATGCAAAAGAAGCCGTTTTATTTCTTCCGTCAATAAAGCGACTTGGACCTCCGGCGAACCCGTGTCCGCTGCGTGGACTTTGTGCTCTTTAATGATTTTAGATTTTTGAACCGCAGTTAACATAATAATTTTAATCTTTGAATTTTAATTTTTAATACTTGGTGCCCTCGCCGAGACTCGAACTCGGAACCTTTTCCTTAAGAGGGAATTGCTCTACCAGTTGAGCTACAAGGGCCCTTTGATCGTTCCCTGTTTTTAACAGCCGGGGATTTGGAAAAAGCCGTCTGACCACCAATTCTTATAAATATCCTGCGTCCATTGAGCCATGCCGAGTGCGCTTAAAATTGTGCCTACAACCATGAAGGCAGTGAAGATGATAACAAAACCCTTAATGGTTGAAAAGATGATATTTTTGCCCGTTTGAAGTTGTTTTGGATCGGCTCCGGCAAAAAGCAGAAAAGCTCCCCCCGCCGTAAACATTAACGCCGCTATAACCATCACCATTTTCATGGCAAAATTCAGAACGTCGCTGATTAAATCAAAAAAATCGCAGAGCTGGCAAGAATCGTCTGGAGTAAGCCCGCAGGACACTAAAGCGGCCTGGGATATAGTAGGTACGAGAATGATCGAAAATAAAAAAATCGCTAAAACTATTTTTTTCATATCCTATTTTTGATTATAATATATATCTCTAAAAAAGAAAAGCCTGCCCTGTTTACCCTGAGTTTTATCGAAGGGAGCCGCGTCGAAGGGTGCCCTCGCCAGGAATCCCCGCCCTCAACCTAAGGCTGATGGGCCTTGGGCCCAAAGGCGGGTGCGCCCTGGGCGCAGAACCTTTAGTGCCCCCACTCCGAGTCGAACGGAGATATACGGGTTCGAAGCCCGTTGGTTTATCCATTAGCCTATGGGGGCGTGCTTTAAATTATATCAAAAATTAGCAAAAAATCAAGATTAAAGATATGATAAATCAACGGATATTTGGGGTTTCCGAAATCCTCCAAAATTAAGGTGGATTTCGGAAACCCAGAAATCGTATGGTAATTCCCGAGGAAGTAAAAACCATCATCACTAAGCTAAAAAAGCGCGGCTTCGAAGCTTTTGTCGTGGGCGGATGCGTGCGCGATCTGTTAAGAGATTCTCTTCCTAAAGATTGGGACGTGGCGACTTCGGCCAAGCCCGAAGAAATCCAGAAGGTTTTTCCGAAAAGCTTCTATGAAAACAAGTTTTTAACCGTGACCGTCCAGACCGGGAGCAAAAACGAAAAATTAAAAGAAGTAGAAATTACCACCTACAGGTCAGAGTCAAAATATTCGGACAAGCGCCATCCGGACGAGGTTAAATTCGCCAAAACATTAGAGGAGGATTTAGCTCGGCGGGATTTTACCGTCAATGCGATTGCGTTGAAACTTAGTTTCGAAAAAAAGAAACTAAGTTTCGAGATTATCGACCCCTTTTCAGGCCAAAAAGACCTGAAAGATAAGGTTATCAGGGCGGTAGGCGTGGCCCAAGACCGGTTCGCCGAGGATGCCTTAAGAATGATGAGGGCTGTCAGGTTTGCGACTACGCTTGATTTCACTATTGAGGAGAAAACGGCTGTGGCCATTAAAAAGAACGCTTCATTGCTTAAGGTTGTCTCTAAGGAAAGGGTCAGAGACGAACTCGTCCCAATAATCATGTCGGATAAGGCGGCCCAGGGCATTGAGATGCTGAGGGAATTAGGTCTTTTGAAATATATCATGCCTGAACTTGAGGAGGGTTATCAGGTAACCCAAAATAAGCATCATGTTTATGAGTGCTACGACCACGCGCTTTTTTCTTTGAAGTATGCGGCGGAAAAAGGCTTTAATCTTTACGTCAGAATGGCTGCTTTACTGCATGATATCGGCAAGCCTAAGTCCAAAAGAGGCGAAGGAGAAAATGCCACTTTTTACAATCACGAAATGATCGGCGCTAAAATGGCGAATCAGCTTTTAAATCGCCTAAGATTCCCCAATAAAGACATTGAAAAGATTACGAAGCTCGTGAGATTCCATTTGTTTTACTACAACGTGGACGAGGTAACCGAAAGCTCGGTGAGGCGCCTCGTCAGGCAAGCGGGCCCGGAAAACATCGAAGAATTATTGCAAGTGAGAATGTGCGATCGCATCGGTTCGGGCGTGCCCAAAGCCGAACCTTATAAATTAAGACATTTAAAATACGTCATTGATAAAGTGGCCCAAGACCCCATCTCCGCGAAGATGCTGAAGGTTAAGGGCAATGACGTGATGAAACAATTGGGCATTCAGCCCGGGCCCAAGGTTGGACAAATACTGGATATTCTATTAAGCTTGGTGTTGGAAGAGCCCAAGAATAATAAAAAAGATTTACTAGAGAAAGAAATCGCGAAACTCGGCAAAATGTCGGAAAAAGAGTTGAGTGTTTTGGACGAAAAAGCCAAAAAAGAGCGCGAAAAAGTGGTGGTCAAGCAAGATGAAATGACCAAGCAGAAATATTGGGTGAGTTAAAAAGGTTTCACGTGAAACATCGGGCCTTCGCCTCGCCGTAGCGAGGCTCTGGCCTCGCAAAGGCGGGGCGTAGTGTAGTAGCAGCACGAGTCTTTCGGGAAGATTTAGCCCGAGTGCAAATCTCGGCGCCCCGACAATTTTTATCTAAATTTTTCAGCCATTTTAATTGGCTTTTTTCAGCTACTCTGTTATTCTATAAATAGAGTAATCGTTTTTTTATGCGACAAGAAAAAGGCGCGATTCAAATTGTCATTATCGGACTGATTATTATCGGCGGTCTTTTGGTTTTAAATTTTACCGGCATTTTAGGCGGAAAAAAAGCGAGTTCTAGTAAAGAACCGGTAGCTAAAAAACAAACAGCGGCTCCTCTTGTCTCTGCGTCAGGGCCTCTGCGTAGTAATCTCTACCCTACCGGTACTTTGCCGGCCGGCACCAGGGAAACAACCATTAGCGTTTCGACCAACGAAGCGGCTTATTGCCGCTATGACCAAGATCCGGGCACAGCCTACAACTCTATGTCCGGCAGTTTGTCTTATAATAAGGAAAAAACTTTTCATACTGTAAAAATGATAGGATTTGAAACGGGTATGACTTACACGTATTACATCCGTTGTCGAGATATGGCTAACGTGAAAAATATCGATGATGCAATCGTCAGATTTAACGTCGGGTCAACGGCTCTGCCCAGTGGAACTAGCGGCGGATCATCGGGGGTTGTAGTTAATCCCAAAGAAGTGCCCCCGATAATCTCAAATCTCTACCCTACTGGCACTTTGCCTGGAGGCACTAATGAGACCCAGTTAAGCGTTTCCACCAATGAAGCGGCCTATTGCCGCTATGCCACTGCCCCCGGGACAAGTTATTCTTCCATGAAAGGCAGTTTTTCTTACGACAAAGCCAAGCTTGCTCATACGGTTAACATTGTTGGCTTAGAAGATAACAAGGTTTATGAATATTTCGTCCGTTGCCGGGATATGAGTAGTAATCAGAATACGAGCGATGTCGTGATCCGGTTTGGCGTGGGCGGAATAGCTTATTCCCCATCTTCTCCCCAAGGGCAGGACATTACCCCGCCCTACCGCTATAAAGGATATCCAGACGAGGATATGCCTTATAGCACAAAAAGTACGTTAATGACTCTTCAAACCGATGAAAAGGCAGTCTGCCGCTATTATGATACGGTTTCCGGTATGACTTTCGGCCAGATGAAGATTTTTGACAGCACTAACAATCTTTTGCACTCAACCTATATTTCCGGCTTTAATGAGGGAGGGACTTATAAATATTACGTTAAATGCGCGGACGAGAAGAATAATATCAATACCGATGATTACGCGATTTCCTTTAAGGTGGAGGCGCCTGATGACGTCGCGCCGCCAATAATCACGGTTGTTTATCCTTACGACGATCTATATGGCGTGCCCGAGGTTCAGCTTGGCATCCAGACCAACGAGTCGGCTTCTTGCCGCTATGCCACCGAACAAGGAATCCCCTATAATTCAATGAAAAAGAGCTTTACCAAACAAGCGGCCAATTACCACACAGCTAAGGTGACGGGGCTACAAATTAATGCTTCGTATTCGTTCTTTATCCGCTGTAAAGATGCGGCCGGTAATGTTAATACGGGCGATATTATGATTAGTTTTAGAAATTAATAAAATATTTAATTATGAAACAAAATAAACAATTTCAGCATCTTAGGGACATTGAGGCGGGTATCAGCAAGCACTTATTTGTCATTTGCGCGATCGTCACAATTATCGTGATGGTGATGACGCTCATTGATTTTTTCACCCGGGGCAACCTTTTCACCGTTCAAATAGCGCCTTTTTATTTGGGCGTACTGGTGATTTACTCTTTGCATAAAGAAATCGTCAGGTGGCTTGGAGAGCGACGGGGTGAACGGCAAGGCGAGCTTTTCGTGTATGCTTGGATCGGCTTGACTACGGCCCTTTATGTCATTAATTTTGCGACTAAGAATTATTTCAGCACGACGCCCGAGGGCCTCTCTATTAGTACCCTCCAGAGCACAACAGTGCTCGCCTTGGAAGTTTTAGCCATCTTTATCCTTACTAGGCTTCTTAAAATCTCAAAGATTTGCCTGACCAAAAAGAGTTTTTTCAAAAAGATGAAAGATAACAACTAAAAGCCGTGAGAATCACTTTTCAGCCTAAAGAGAATATCCAGCAGGCCATGCGTAGATGCGGCTATTTTTTTATCAGACAGGAAGGGGACGAATTGTCGTTCGCCCGACCAATGAGCTCGTCCGGTTCGGGCTACCCAAGGTTTCATATTTATGTTAAAGTTGACGATGTTTCACGTGAAACTATCATTAATTTGCATCTCGACCAGAAAAAGCCGGTTTATGAGGGAGTTACCGCTCATTCGGGCGAATACGACGGGGCGATGATAACCAACGAAATCGTAAGGTTGAAGAAAATATTGGGCCTGTAGTAAAGTGGCATTACGCAGCATTCGCATTGCTGAGGCGCGAGTTCGATTCTCGCCAGGTCCACATTTCATTTGAGAAAATAATTGATAGTTTATAGGTTTAATATTTTTATGAAAAACAAAAATATTATAATTATTATCGTTTTATTCATAATTAGTTTTTTCGCGGTATTATGGATAAAATCATCAGGGCAACCTGGCGAGCTTGATCAGTTCGCAGAGTGTCTCGGAAAAAATGGCGCGGTATTTTACGGCACTTTTTGGTGCTCTCATTGTCAAAATCAAAAAGCGCTGTTTGGTAAGTCGGCCAAGCGCTTGCCATATGTAGAGTGCTCAACGCCAGACGGTCAAAGACAATCTGCCTTCTGTAAAGACAAAAACATCGAGAGTTATCCAACTTGGGAGTTTAATGACGGTTCGCGGCTGAGCGGTGAGATATCTTTAACGCAACTGGCTGAAAAAACGGGTTGTCCGCTCCCCCAATAAATCTATGGAACTTATTCCAATAGTTAATCAAATTTTTTCGCTGCTCACGGTTGCCGGGCAGATTATCGTGGCCGTTCTCATCGTGTCGCTCGCCACAAAACGAAGCGAGATTCTCAATTTTTTTGCCGAACATGCGTTTGCTTTTTCGTTGACGGTCGCGCTTATAGCAACACTCGGGAGTTTATTTTATTCGGAAATCGCTGGCTATGAACCATGCAAACTTTGCTGGTTTCAGCGGATTTTAATGTATCCGCAGGTAATTCTTTTAGGAATCGCCTGGCTAAAAAAAGATAACGGCATTGTTTTATATAGTATCGTCTTGTCATCTCTCGGCGCGTTAATCGCCGGCTATAATTATCTTTTACAGATTGGTCTGGCGCCAGCCATCGGTTGTTCGGTGGTAGGCTATTCAATTAACTGCGCACAGCGATTTGTTATGCAATTCGGCTACATCACCATTCCGATGATGGCCTTGACCGCGTTCTTGCTTATTATAAGTTTTATGACTATATTTAAAAGGTCGAGCCTATCGCCACTAATAAAATAATAAAATAAAATTTTATGGCCAGAAAAGTAATCAAAACATTAAAAGAGCCTGTTGAAATAAAACCTCAACCAGAATCTGTCTGGATTTGCATGTGCGGACTTTCTAAAAATCAGCCTTACTGCGATGGTGCTCATAAAAAAGCAACAGATGAATCCGAAGGTAAGGTCTACGAATATGACGAAGAGGGGCATCGGCAGGAGTCTAAACAATAGCGCCTTCACGACGCGGGTCATTAAAATGAAAGAGTAAAAGATGTTTCACGTGAAACAACCCTATTGTTTGACTGGATTATTGGTAATGTTAATCTGAAAGAGCACATTAAAAATAAGATAAGGTGGAGGAAAAATGGGGAGAAGGTTATATCTTTTTCTTTGGCCAAGTATTTTCTTTTTGGCAGTAAACGTCCTAGCTATCGTGGCCGCATCTAAGCTTAGGGCGGTGCTGTTCTTTTGGCCCAAAATGACCTCAGTACAGTTTTTGATTTTTTACTTTTCGGTAACGGTCGTTCTGCTGATTTTGTTCCGGGCTATTAGAATTCCCTATCTATCGAATGCCCACATAGCTGTTTTGAGGCCGATTAGGCTGTTAACTAAGTTCTGCCGAATACCGGCCGCTCCGTTCGTTTTTTGGGAGTCGTTCATATATAGACTGGCGCGCCTCAAGATTTGGCTACACGATTTAATCGTGGTGATACTGCTTATCTTTGTGGCCCTGGACTTCGGGTCCATGTTTTCTCCGGGTCATGCGGTGATCATTATAGGCGTTATCGCCATATACGACCTATTAGCTGTTTACGTTTTCAAGTCAATGGTGGAGATGTCTTCTGTTTTGATTCGCTTCTACCTGATCCCCGGCGTCATTTTCCCTAAGATAAGGTTTTCTGACTTTAATTCGTCTCTGGGCGACCTCTCTGAAGACTTCGACGAAACGAAAGAGGTAAAACTCGAACGATTTTCCCTTTTAGGCGGCGGAGATATCGGGATACCGGCAATTCTAACGGTTTCTGTCATGCTTTTTTGGGGGTTAGGCTATGCTCTGGCTATGGTCGGGTTTTCTCTTCTCGGCTTACTCGTTACCTACTTCTTTTTCATCCTTCTCGGCAACCGCCCCTTCCCCGCTCTTTCTTTCATCGGATTAAGTTCAATCACCGGGTTTTTGCTCATCTCTTTATTTACAAGATAAAACCGCTTTTGGAAGAAGCGGTTTTTTTATTTTATTAACACCACCAAGGGCTTGACAGCCGGTTTCAAAATGTTAATCTTAGTTTAGATTAGGAAGTAATGAAACCTGTGTCCGTTGGAAGCGGACATTTTATTTAAAAAAATAAGAACCTGGCTTCGCCAGAACCTTGATTTTTGCAATTATAAATAATTATAAGAAGATGCAAAAAATAACAAAATACTTATGATGGATTTAAAAAATTTCTTATCAGCCATCGCCCAGATTGCCGAGGAAAAGGGCATTCCTAAAGAAAAAGTCATCGAAACCATTGAAATGGCCATTGCCGCCGCTTACAAGAAAGACTACGGCAAAAAGGGCCAGATTACCAAAGCCAAGCTCGATATGTTGACGGGCGAACTTAAGTTTTGGCAGGTAAAACAGGTGGTGGACAAGGATATGATTTACTCCGAAGAGGAATTGGCGAAATTAAAAGAGGAAAAGCCCGATGAGTTTGTTTCTGAAGAATTAGGCGGCGAAGCTAAGAAAATCCGTTTCAATCCCGAAAAGCACGTTATGCTCAGCGATGCCAAAAAATCAAATCCTAAAATCAAAGTCGGCGAGGATCTGGAAATTCCCTTGGGAGACCAGGGAGATTACGGACGTATTGCCGCCCAGACCGCAAAGCAAGTCATACTCCAGCGGATTCGCGAAGCGGAAAGAAACGTCATTCTCGAGGAATATAAAACCAAAGAAGGCGAGATTATCTCCGGGATTGTCCAACGCGTTGAGGGCCGGACCGCGTTTTTAGATATCGGCAAAATCTTAGGGATCTTGCCGAGGGAAGAACAGGTGCCCAACGAGTTCTATCGTCCCGGACAAAGACTCAAAGTTTTTGTCTTAAAAGTGGAAGATACTCCGAAAGGTCCGGCGGTGTTCCTTTCTCGAGCGTATCCCAAGTTGATTTCTAAGCTTTTTGAATTGGAGGTGCCTGAGGTCTCCTCGGGCGCGGTCGTGATTAAGTCAGTAGCCAGAGAAGCCGGTTCGCGCTCTAAGATTGCCGTGGCTTCAACTGTTGAGGGCGTCGATCCCATCGGATCCATGGTTGGCCAGCGCGGCACCAGAGTAACGGCCGTCATTAATGAGCTCGGCGGAGAGAAAATCGATATTATTGAGTGGTCTGAAGACCCGGAAAAATATCTGGCTAATTCCCTGTCGCCGGCCAAGGTTGTGGAAGTAAGAATCATGCCCAGAAACAAGGCGTTGGTCGTGGTACCCGAAGACCAGCTTTCTTTAGCCATCGGCAAAAGCGGCCAGAATGTCAGATTAGCGGCAAAATTGACCGGTTGGAAAATAGATGTGAGGTCTCCAGAAAACGTTGATGAAAAAGGAACAGAAAAAGTGGAAAAACCCGCCTCCGCTGAAGCTACGACGGGCAAGGAGGAAAATCCCAGAAAGAAGAAAACAACTACTAAAAAATCTAAATAATTATTAATTGAGGTCCGACCTCCCTCTGTATTTTGTGGGAGGTCGGACCTCCAACATATCGCTATGTTATATCTACCTCTTCTTGTCGCTCTTTTTGCTTTAGTTTTCGCCGCGTTTTTAATTCAAAAAATCCAGCGGTCTTCGCCAGGTTCGGGCAAAATGATTGCTATTGCGAATTTCATTAAAGAAGGCGCCATTTCTTATTTAAAAAGGCAGTTTAAAACCGCAGGTCTCGTCGCTATCTTTTTGTTTTTAATTCTTTGGCTGCTTTTAGGAATCAAAACCGGTTTAGGATTTCTGGTCGGAGCCTTTTTCTCGGGGCTAACCGGCTTTATCGGCATGATGATTTCCACCAAAACCAATGTTAGGGTGGCTGAAGCCGCCAAAAACGGCTTGGGAGCGGCTTTGAAGCTGTCGTTCCAAGGAGGTTCGGTTACCGGGTTTTTGGTGGTGGGGCTGGGTCTTTTGGCTGTCACCGGTTTTTATCTGATAACCGGCGATTTGAAGTCGCTGATTGCTTTGGGCTTCGGCGCTTCTTTGATTTCAGTTTTCGCGCGGCTGGGCGGCGGTATTTATACCAAAGCCGCTGATGTGGGAGCTGATTTAGTCGGGAAAATCGAGAAAGGCATTCCAGAGGATGACCCGCGCAATCCGGCGGTCATCGCGGATCTCGTCGGCGATAACGTGGGGGACTGCGCTGGCATGGCGGCTGATCTTTTTGAAACCTATGTCGTGACTTTGGTAGCTAGCATGATTTTAGGCTCGTTGATTTTCCCGGGCCAATTAATCGCGATCACTTTACCGCTTTATCTGGGAGCGGTGGCTATTTTAGCTTCAATTTTGGGTAGCTTTTTCGTGAAGCTGGGGAAAAAGGCGAATATTATGGGCGCTCTTTATAAGGGAGTTTTCGGTTCGGCTATTTTAGCGGGCCTCGGTTTTTTATGGATTATTAAAAATGCGGCCCCGGCTTTAAACTTTTCATTCTTACAGCTTTACGCGCCGACCTTGATGGGGCTATTTGTGGCCGGAGGCATGTTTTTAATTACCGATTATTACACTTCTAAAAAATATAAACCCGTTCAATCAATCGCTAATGCTTCGCAAACCGGCCACGCCACGAATATTATTACCGGTTTGGCTGTAGGCATGAGATCTACCGCTTGGCCGATTTTAGTAATTGCTCTGGGCATTTTGGTAAGTTTCTGGTCAGCCGGACTTTACGGTATAGCGATCGCAGCTATGTCCATGCTTTCTTTGGCCGGCATTATTGTGGCCATTGATTCTTACGGACCGATTACCGACAATGCCGGCGGCATTGCCGAAATGTCGGGCATGGAGGAAGGCGTCAGAAAGGTTACTGATGCTTTAGATTCAGTCGGTAATACGACTAAAGCTGTGACTAAAGGCTATGCTATTGCTTCAGCGGGGTTAGCGGCTCTGGTGCTTTTTACTTCTTATACTCAAGAGCTTTCTGCCTTAGGCGCAGGTTTAAGTTTCCGTTTAGACAACCCCAAGCTTTTGGTCGGTCTTTTAATCGGCGGTCTTTTGCCCTACCTTTTCGCTTCTTATGCCATGTCGGCCGTGGGCAAAGCGGCTGCGGCCGTGGTTGATGAAGTGCGATGTCAATTCAGAGAAATTAAGGGCTTAATGGAAGGGACGGCTAAGCCCGAATATGGTAAATGCGTTGATATTGTGACCAAGTCCGCCATCAAAGAAATGATTCTGCCGGCCATCATCCCGGTTGCGGCTCCGATTTTGGTCGGTTTTGTTCTCGGAGCGGAAGCCTTGGGAGGCCTGCTGATCGGCAGTATTGTTACCGGAATTTTTGTGGCGATTTCCATGACTTCGGGTGGAGCGGCTTGGGATAACGCGAAAAAATATATTGAAGACGGCAACTTGGGCGGCAAAGGAAGTCCGGCCCACCAGGCAGCCGTGACCGGGGATACGGTAGGGGACCCGTATAAAGATACGGCGGGTCCGGCCATCAATCCCATGATCAAAGTCTTAAATATTGTTGCTTTATTAATCGTTGCTTTCTTAGTTTAATAAAATAATGGCTCATTCAATCCAAAAATTAGCCAAAGCCCAATTGGAAATAAAGTTCGAGGTGCCGACTGAGGAATTCCAAACTTTTGTTGAAAAAGCCATTTTAAAATTAGGCGAGAATATCCAAGTCGAGGGTTTCCGCAAGGGCAAGGCTCCCAAAGAAACAGTTGAAAAAATACTAGGTCAAGAAACCATTTTGAAAGCCGCCTCCCAAGATTGCATCAAGGATTGTTATCTCAAGATTGTAAAAGAAGAAGGACTGGAACCTTTGGGTCAGCCGGAAATCAGCATTTTGAAACTGGCTTTAAACAATCCTCTGGAATTTAAGGCGACTGTTGCCGTTTTGCCGGAAATAACGATAGCTGATTATCGCGAAATTGCGCCTAAAATCAAAAAACGCGAAGTTACGGTTACTCCGGAGGAAATTGAAAAACTGAAGCAGGAAAAAGAGAAAATTGAGCGCGATAAGCTGCGTCAAGAGATTTTAGATAAGATTGCGGCCGGGTCCAAGATGGAAATTCCCGAAGTTTTAGTTGATTCGGAGAAAAATCGGATGCTGGCGACCATCAAAGAGCAGGTTCCGCAAATGCTGGGCATTGGTTTTGAGGAATATTTAAAAAAGATCAATAAAACCGAAAAAGAAATTTTTGATTCTTTCTCGCCCGAAGCGGAAAAAAGGATTAAAAACTCATTGGTTTTGCGGGAAATCCAAAAAAGGGAAAAGATTGAAATTCCTGAAAAAGAGCTTTCAGACGAAATGGAGAAGATTGCGAAACAAAACCCCAGTCTTGATAAAAATCAGCTCAGAGAGTATGCTGAAAGTGTCATTAAAAACGAGAAAGCTTTCGAGTTTCTTGAAAGTCTTATCAAATAATTATTCAAATTATCTTTTTTTTCGCGCTTTACCCTAAAGGGCTCCGATGCGACTCAAAAAAAGAACAATTCTCATAATTTTACTATGAATCTCATACCTACGGTCATCGAAAAATCGCAATATGGGGAGCGGGCTTACGATATTTACTCCCGCCTTTTGAAGGAGCGCATTATTTTTTTAGCCAGCCCCATTAACGATATGGTGGCTAATTCCATTATTGCGCAACTTTTGTTTTTGGCCTCGCAGGATCCGAAAAAAGATATCCAAATATATATCAATACGCCGGGAGGGTCGGTTACTGCCGGCATGGCGATTTACGATACGATGCAGTACGTCAAATGCCCCATTTCCACGGTTTGCGTGGGCTTGGCAGCCTCTATGGGCGCCACTTTGCTCGCGGCCGGAGCTAAGGGGAAAAGGTTTGCTTTGCCCAATTCTCAGATTCTTTTGCACCAGGTGGCAGGCGGAGTTCAGGGAGAGGCGGTTGAAATTGAAATTACGGCCAGACAAATTTTGAAAATCAGGGAAAAGCTTAATAAAATTTTAGCCAAGCATACGGGCCAGCCCCTAGACAAGATCAGCAAAGATACGGACCGCGATTTTTACCTGGATGCGCCAGAGGCTAAAGAATACGGCCTCATCGACGAAGTGATCAAAACCAAAAATTAAAATTATTAAAGATTAACGGCCCCCCACCACTTTTACAAAAGTGGTGGGGGGCTTTACGTTTCCGTTAATTTCTGGTATAGTAAAGGCAGAAAAATTAACATTGGATTTTTGCGGATTCCAACATAAAATATGTTGACCTATCAAAATTTCAAGACAATTTATGAATTTATTTATACCGCTTATTGCGGCGTTTATTGCGTTGGCCGCGGGGTCAGTTTTAGGGTATTTGGCCCGTCAATCTATTGCCAAAAAAAGAGTCGGAACTATCGAGCAAAAGCTTCAGGAAAAAGTATCTCAAGCTAAGCAGGAGTCGGAAACCATCATCTCCCAGGCCAAAGAAAAGGCCTCCTCTACACTCAACGCGGTTAAGAGAGAAGAAGACCAAACCAGAGATCGCTTGCTCAAAGCGGAGGGCTTTTTGCTTAAAAGAGAAAACACCCTAGACCAGAAATTCCTTGATCAGGAAAAGAAGGAAAAAGACTTAGAGGAAAAAGTGACGAAACTCAAAGAGGTCAAAGAAAGTTTGGAAGTTTTAAAACAGGAAGCTTTGGTTGAGTTGGAAAAAGTCTCGGGGCTTACCCGGGACGATGCAAAAAAAGAATTGCTGTCGAATTGCGAAAAAGAGTTTGAACTGGAAATTATGCAGAAACTCAGGAAATTGGAAGGCGATGGCAAGGAGAGGTTGCAAGAACGCGCGAAAGAAATAATCGCTTTGGCCATCCAAAAATATGCCTTGACCCAGGTTCAAGAAATGACGACGACGACCGTGGCTTTGCCCAGTGACGAAATCAAAGGCAGGATTATCGGCAAAGAGGGGAGGAATATCAAAACATTAGAGAAGCTGACCGGAGTCGAAATCATTGTTGATGAAACGCCTGAAGCCGTGGTGATTTCAGGGTTTGATCCGATACGCCGGCAGATCGCGAAGATTGCTCTAGAGAAACTTATTCACGATGGCCGCATCCAGCCGACGAGAATTGAAGAAGTAGTTCAAAAAACTCAAGACGAAATCGCGGTTCAAATTAAAGAAGCGGGTCAAACTGCTGTTTACGATACCAACATCATCGGCCTTGATCCGAAAATTGTTCAGCTTTTAGGCAGATTGAAGTTCAGGACAAGTTACGGCCAGAACGTTTTACTGCACTCTATTGAGGTGGCTCACTTAGCTGGAGCTTTGGCCGCAGAAATCGGAGCCAATATCAGTCTCGCTAAAAAAGCCGGGCTTTTGCACGATATCGGCAAAGCTGTGGATCAGCAAATTGAAGGCTCTCACGTTGATATCGGTATTAAGATTTTAGAAAAATTCGGCGTGGAAAAAGCCGTGATCTCGTCCATGAAGTCGCACCACGAAGAATATCCGGCCGAAACCATCGAGGCTATTATCGTTCAAGCCGCCGATCAGATTTCGGGAGCTCGTCCGGGCGCGAGAAAAGACACTTTGGAAAACTATTTGAAGAGATTGGGAGAATTGGAGGCTATCGCCACCTCTTTTGGCGGAGTGGAGAAGGCTTACGCTATTCAGGCCGGAAGAGAAATCAGGGTTTTTGTGAGGCCCGAACAGATTGATGACTTGGCCGCGCATCAGTTAGCCAAAGAAATTGCCAGACGCATTGAAGAGGAATTAAAATACCCGGGTGAAATTAAGGTTAACGTCATTAGGGAAAGCCGGGTTATTGAATACGCCAAATAAATTAATCGCAGTCCGACTGCCCTTAAAATTCAAAGGGCAATCGGACTGCCTAAAAATCGTATGACCAAAGAAGATATCGTCCAAGCTATAGTTAAAAAAATCGGCGTTTCTAAAACCCAGGCGAATGATTGCCTGACCGTGCTTTTGGATGAGATTATTAAATCTTTATCCAGAGGCGAAGAAGTAGTTTTGACCGGTTTCGGTAAATTCAAAATTGCCCAAAGGAAAGAACGAGAGGGGAGGAACCCTCAAACCGGCGAAACCATCAAGATCGCCGCGAAAAAAGCGCCGGTCTTCAAACCCGGCAGTATTCTCAAAGACGCGGTAAAATAAATTAGCGGGATCGTTTCTCGCTAATCAGAAAAATGGCGGAGAACAGTTCTCCGCGCTTTTTCATTGGAGCGGGTGAGGGGAGTCGGCCTCGACTCTCGTCCCGCCACGGCGGGACGAGGTCTGGCCACCGCCTCCCTCGCTTCGCTCAGTCTGGCGTTCGACTCCCCCAACAACTCTATCCAGAAATAAAAACAGCCCTTTTCAGGGCTATTTTAATTTCTGAGCGGGTGAGGGGAGTCGAACCCCTCTCTTGGGATTGGAAATCCCAGGTAATACCGATATACGACACCCGCATATTTGGTTTTGTCGGGGCGCCGAGATTCGAACTCGGACTAAATGCTCCCAAAGCACTCGTGCTACCGTTACACCACGCCCCGCCCTGAAAGGGCGAGGCTCGCCCCCGAAAGGGGGCGGCCCGTTTTCACAACTTATCATATTTTCGCTTGTTTTTCAACTCATGGTACAATAAAATAATGAGTTTCAGAGAAATTTTAGAGCAGTTGAATATCCGGGCGACTTGCAAGAAATACGGCCTCGGCATGTGGCGGTGCCCCCAATTTCTCTTTTTGGTGATGGGAACCGTTATTATTGTAACCGCGATTATTACTTATGTTTTAGGAACGCGCTATGTGGCTGATCCCAATGTAGTATCTTTGATCGTTCTCGTTTTGACTTTCATTCTTTTAGTGCTCACTTTCAGTATTACGAGAAGCCTTGAAGGGCTGGCCGAGGCCAATCGTTTAAAAACAGAATTTATCAGTATTGTTTCTCATCAGTTGCGTTCGCCGCTTTCCAATTTAAAATGGGCGCTGGAAATTTTGGTCTCAGGGCGATTTGGTAAAATTGAAGGTAAGCCTGCCGGATACCTGCAAATCTTAGCCGACAACACTAAAAGAATGAAGGAGTTGGTTTCTTCGCTTTTAATGGTTTCTCGGATTGAGCAGGGCAGGCTTCCTTTACACAAGGCCGAGTTTTCTCTTGCCGATTTAGCTAAAGAGGCCATCGCAGAATTTAAGCCGATTGCTTTATCTTCTAAAGTCGAGATAGCTTTAGAAATGGCTCAGGAAAGCTTGCCTCAAGCTTTCGGCGATTCCTCCCAATTGAAAATAGTGATCGAAAATTTTATCGATAACGCCGTCCGTTATACCAAAGGCGCCGGGAAAGTCATAGCGGCCGTAGCCCCTAAAAATGGCGGATTACTCTTTTCGGTTAAAGATGGCGGAGTCGGTATCCCCAAAGAAGACCAAAAGCACATTTTCCAGAAATTTTTTCGGTCCGGCAATATTTTAAAATATCAAACAAATGGTTCGGGTCTGGGTTTATATATTGCCAAATCGATCGTTGAAAAGTCGGGTGGAAAAATAGGTTTTAAGTCCGAACAGAATAAAGGGTCGACGTTTTGGTTTACCGTACCAACTAAAAAATAAATGAAAAAAATATTATTTATTGAAGATGAAGCGGCGCTTCAGAAAACTCTGGGAGATGTTTTAGAGCAAGAAGGCTATAAGGTGCTGAGAGCCCTTGATGGCGAGGCTGGTTTGAAGACGGCTCAAGCCGAAATTCCCGACCTCATTTTACTTGACCTCATTCTGCCGAAAATGCACGGCTTCGAGGTTTTAAAAGAACTAAAAAGCGGCGAGGCGACTAAAGATATTCCTATTATTGTTTTAACGAACTTAGAGTCAATGGGCGATATTGAAAAAGCCTTAGAGCTAGGCGCCACCACGTACATGGTCAAAGCAAGCTATACTTTAGAAGAGGTAGTAGGTAAAATTAAAAAAGCTTTGGGCGAATAAATGATCAAAGAGGGCGACTTAAAATTAAAAATCCGGAAAACGCTGACGGGGCCGCTTGTAATGATAGCCGTGATGACGGGCATCGGAGCTGTAATTTTAACCGTGGCCGTCCCCAAACTTTCTTTGCTTCTCGGAAAGCTGGAAATAACGCCGCCTTTGACAACCAGAATCGCCATTTCCTTGAGCAGATTTCTTGTTCAAGAATGGCCTCGGATTCTTTTGTTTTTGGGCGTTCTCGTTTTTTTATTTAAAATTGCCTCAAAAACAATTAACAGCCGGAAGTTTTTAGACAGGCTTTTATTAAGATCGCCGTTAACCAGCCAGCTGGTCAGAAAAATTAACACTGCGCATACTATAGAAAAATTGAATTTTTTGATGGCGAAAGGCGTTTCTTTGGCCGAATCGTTAGAGAATATCGCCGGCGCGACAGGCAATTTTTACTATCAAGACGCATTAATCTCGGCGGCTCAGAAGGTAAAAAGCGGTTTAAGGGCGTCTGAAGCTCTGCGGCCATACCAATATCTTTTTCCTTTGATATTTATTCAAATGCTCGAAGTGGGGGAGGACACCGGGCAGCTCCCTATGGTTTTAGAAAAGTTAGGCTATTTTTTTAATGACGAAATTTCTCGTGATTTGAAAAGTTTGGCAGTTTTTGCCGAATTAGTTCTTATGGTTCTCTTCGGAGCGCTGGTCGGGTTCTTTGCGATTTCTGCGATCCAGCCCTTGATTTAGTTCGTTTTCTGAGTATAATTTTAAAGGTAGCAACACTGGGCGCTTAAAGCGCCCGGCAAAATTCAAGTAGTGAATTTTGCCCTCGTAGTTAAACGGATAGAACACGGGTTTTCTAAACCTGTAATCGAGGTTCGATTCCTCGCGAGGGCACACGTGGTGGCTATGGTGTAATGGCAGCACTAAAGTTTGTGGAACTTTCAGTGGCAGTTCGAATCTGCTTAGCCACCCCAAAAAAACAGCCTCTGAAAAGGGGGCTGTTTTGTTGTTATATAAATTATTATTTCCTTTCGTCTAAGCGTACCTTGAGCATGATTTCCTTGCCGTCTCGGAAAATCTTCAAATCAAGATTCTCGCCGATTTTTTGTTTCTGTAAAATATCTTCCAGCGGGCATTTGGCGCAAATCTTAATGCCTTGGACCTCTAAGATAATATCGCCTTCTTGGACGCCCGCTTGATGAGCCGCGCTTCCCGAAACCACGGCGCTTGATTGGCTTTGAGGATTTTTTTCAGCGACGACAAAAGCTCCGTGATCTATGGCGAGCTTAAATCTCTCCTGCGCTTCTTTGTCCAATAGAACATAGCGTATGCCTAAGAATGGCAATCTGAGACGGCCATATTGCTTAAGATCATCCAAATCTCTTCGGGCATTATTAATGGGTAAAGCAAAACCGATGTTCTCAGCGAAGAAAACCATGGCAGTATTAATACCAATGGCCTCGCCTTTAACGTCGATTAACGGGCCTCCGGAATTACCCGGATTAATAGCGGCATCGGTTTGCACTAAGCCCCTTAACTTAGTGATAGTGTTGTTGGTCGTATCGCCAGCTGAGATTTCCCGCGCCAAACCCGAAACAACTCCGACTGAAACCGTATTACGGAAGGTCCCCAAAGCATTGCCGATAGCGATGGCTGTTTGACCTAATTCCAACAGCGAAGAATCGCCGAGTTCGATTACAGGCAGGTTTTCTTTATCAATCTTTATGATAGCGACATCGTGAATGGGATCTCTGGCTAAAACATGGGCCGGATATTTTTCGTCGTCTCCTAAAATTACGACATATTCGGCGCTAGGGTCATTAACAACATGTCGGTTGGTTAAAATAATGCCCGAAGGGTCAACGATAAAACCGGAACCCCCTCCGACATCTATTTTTTTCTTGCCCTTGGGGACCATGAGGGGAGTATTTGGGTTGAGGGGGTCCTGCGGACCGCCGAAAGGCGCTTCAAAAACCGGCAACATTTTAGAAACAACGATGCTGACCACGGCCGGCAAAACCTTCTTGATAATCCCGGGGATTGATGAGTCTTTCGAGTATTTTTCCATATAAGACAATCTTATCATACTCATTGCCAGGAACCAAACTTTTTGCTAAGATGGCGTTATTAAGAAGCTCAGCCCCCGTCGTTCAACGGATAGGACAAGGGTTTCCTAAACCTTAAATCCAGGTTCGATTCCTGGTGGGGGCACAGGATTAGAACTTTACCAAATAAAAAATTCTAGAAAAAGGAGGTGATAAAATGGTCAGCTCAGTTCTTCATTTTTTGGTTGGTACGCCCTTGGGAGTAACAATCCTTGTTGTGGCGGGGCTTTTCGATCTTTTGTTTATCGGCCTTGTTATTGCGCGAAGAACGACCAAGCATATTATTGAAGATCTGGGTTTGGCCTGGCACGGTTTGATGGTTTGGTTCGTGGTTCCATTTTTCAGGTTGTATTTTTGGGGTCTGCAACAATTGGGCAAGATCGTGATAACCATTAATAGCCCCATTCCTTGGGAAGAAAAACATTTGGCTTTCGTGGGCAATCACGCCATGCCTAAGCTTCAGGACACTTTTTTAATGCCGCCGATCATCTTTTTTTCCAACATCAGCAAGATTAGAAATCCAATCAGGTATTTTCCCTTTACTATGGCGGATGAGACAAACTTTTTCAGCTCCAAGTTTTTTCAGTGGTTTGTCGGCACGAATTTTCTTATTTCGGTTGACCGCACCACCGTTGGAATAAGGCGGTTTAAAAGCGTTCTTAAAGAATGCAAGAAAAAAGTGGTCGGGTATTCAGGAATTTTGATCGCCAATATTGAAGGCGGACGAACTCAGAGCGCCAAAAAATGGATTGAAAGTCCTGGGGGAAGCAAATTGGGCGAGCCGACCGTGGGAGTCGCCATTCTATCTCTGGAAAGCAACATACCAATCGTGCCTTATTGGGGAAGGATAGTTAAGGTTTCATGTTATAGGTTTGACCCAGACGTGCTTTTTTGGAGATTGCTGGAAAAGATCTTCAGCAAGCAATTGCGAGGGGTCGGTTTTTATGAAGACAGGCCGAAAGCAACCCTCGTAATGGTTTTTTTGGGACTAGCGGAGTTGCTTTTAAACCCGGAGATTAGGGTAATCATCGACATTAACCACTCGGCCGGCGTTATAAGGCCGATGGCCGGCCAAGAGAACTCGCGGCAATTAACCGAAAGAATTGCCCAAACCCTCCTTGATCTGGGAGATCATCAACTTAATAAAATAGAAAGGAGCAGAAAATAATCATTATGATTTTTCTGCTCCTTTACATGGGCCCGTAGCTCAATGGCAGAGCACTAAGATGGCATCTTAGGGGTTACCGGTTCGAGTCCGGTCGGGTCCACAAAAAACAACATGATCGAGGCCGAACCTCGGTCATTTTGTTTGTCATTTTGACTTTTAGAGAGTAAAATGATAAAAATATAGGTTCTGCGATAAGGAGGAGTCGGATAACTGGTATTCCGCCGCACTCGAAATGCGGTGCTCGCAAGGGCTTGTGGGTTCGAGTCCCACCTCCTCCGCAATTTAATTTTAATTTATTTCAATGATGAAAATTTTCAACAAAACCAAAAAAGAACCGCAGGATCTTAAAGGAGTTTTGGCATCTTTTGAAAAGCTGTCAAGCGACCTTAAGAAGATTTCTCAAGAATTAACCGGGCTTAAAGAGCAGAACAAGAAGAACCTGCAGAAAGTCGGCATGGTTAGGTTTAACCCCTTCAAAGAAGGCGGCGGCGATCAGAGTTTTTCCATCGCAGTATTAGATGACCAAGATAACGGTTTTGTTATTACCAGTCTTTACAGCAACGCCAATAATCGGGTTTATGCCAAACCCGTTGCGAACGGCGTTTCATCTTATACTTTATCTCAAGAAGAAAAAGAGGCAATCAATAAGGCGATTAATATTTAAATCTTATGGCTTCTAATGCGCTACAACCGAATATCGTTTCCCGGCCTCCGGTCGTGGTGGTAATGGGCCACGTGGATCACGGCAAATCATCGCTGCTTGAGGCCATTAAGGGGCTGAAAATCACAGCTAAAGAGTCAGGCGGCATCACTCAGCATATTGGCGCTTACGAGGTAGAGCATCAAGGGAAAAAGATTACCTTTCTTGATACTCCAGGCCACGAGGCTTTTTCCGCCATGCGTTCTCGGGGAGCGAAAGTGGCTGATATCGCTATTTTAGTGGTGGATGCTGAAGAAAGCGTCAAACCCCAAACCAAAGAGGCGATTTTACATATTCAAAAAGCGGGCATTCCCATGATTGTCGCAATCAATAAAATAGACAAGCCCGGCTCGAATCCCGAAAAAGTTAAAAGAGATTTAATTCAGAGCGATGTTTTAGTCGAATCCTTGGGCGGCAAAATTCCCCAGGTTTTAACTTCAGCTAAAGAAAAAAAGGGATTGACCGAGCTTTTGGAAATAATTTTACTCGTAGCTGAAATGGAGGAATTCAAAGGCGATATTTCAAAACCCGCGGAAGGCGTAGTGATTGAATCTTATCTGGATAATCAGCGCGGGCCGATCGCCACGGTCCTTCTAAGAGACGGCATTTTAAGGAAGGGCGACATTATCGCAGCTTATCCGGCTCTGGGCAAAGTAAAAAGCATCGAGGATTTCCAGGGAGTGCCGCGCGAAGAAGGGCTGCCGTCTATGCCCTGCGTGATTACCGGCTTTGAAGCCGTGCCCCAAGTCGGCGAGAAATTCGGAGTTTATCCCGACATTGAATCGGCTCAAAAAAACCTTGGGAAAAAAGAGAAAAGAATGGAAGGGTTTGACATGACCGTGATGGAAAAAGACAAAAGAGTTTTGAACCTGGTTCTCAAAGCCGATGTACAGGGATCTATCGAGGCGATTAGGGAAGTTTTAAAAACTCTGCCTCAAGAAAAGGTAGTTTTGCGTATCTTGAAAGGCGAGGCGGGTGAAATTCAAGAAGGTGATATTAAATTAGCTAAAGAAGGCAAGGCTAAGATTATCGGCTTTAGAGTAAAAACCAACGTCATTGCCAAGAACCTTGCTGAAAGGGAAAATATCTCCATCACGACCTTTGATGTTATTTATAATTTAGCCCAAGGGGTTAGGGTGTTAATGGAAAGAAGAGCGGCTCCGGAAAAAGTGAGAACTGACCTCGGCAAGCTCAAAGTTTTAATTGTATTTTTAAACGAAAAGAATCGTCAGATTGTCGGCGGGAAAATAATCGAAGGCGAAATAAAAAAGGGCGGTACCCAGATTGAAGTTTTAAGGAATAATGAGATCGTCGGTAGGGGAAGGCCCATTAATCTCCAAAAGAACAAAAAAGATATTGACCGGGCGGTGAAGGGTGATGAGGCCGGCGTGCTTTATGAGGGCGATGTCAAAATTGAACAGGGCGACGTGCTGCAATTTTATCTTGAAGAAAAAAAGAAAGTAGATCTTGATTTTTAATCCCATGGAAAGAATCCCTCAAGTTAATCAGTTGATCAAGAAAGAGCTCGGTCAAATTCTTCTTAGAGAGGGTGACTTTTCTAAGAATGTTTTAGTGACCATCACGAGAGTGGAAACTTCCCGAAACTTAATTGATGCCAGCGTCTATGTCTCGGTATTGCCCGAGAATCAATCTCAGGGAATTTTAGAAACCCTAAACCGGAGGATTTTCCACTTTCAACAATTATTGAATAAGCGTTTAAGAATGAGGCCAATCCCGAAAATACAGTTTTTAGAGGAAAAAGAAACGGCTCAGGCCGGCAGAATCGAACAATTATTAGAAGAAATCAAAATCAAAAGAAATGTCTGATTCTCAAGAGTTGCAATTTCAAGCTATCGGCGAGATTTTGAAGGGAGCTAAAAATGTTTTAATCGCTTCGCACCAAAATCCTGATCCTGATGCCGTCTCGTCGGTGCTGACCTTAAATTACGTTTTCAAAAACATGGGGCTGACAAGTTTTCCTTATTTGCCTAGTCAGCCGGCTCAAGGCCTCGATTTTTTACCTGGTTTTCTTGAGATCAAAACCGAGATTGGGTCTTTCGAACCGGACGTCATGTTTTGTCTTGATTACGGCGATTTTAGAAGGCTGAGATTGCCCGAGCATCTTCTGGCTAAGCCTGACTGCCATCTTGTGACTATTGATCATCATTTGGATGGCGATCAGCGGGGGGAAATTAAGGTATTAGAGTCCGAAGCTTCTTCGACTTCAGAAATCATCTACCGCTGGCTGAAGTTCGCCAATATTGAGATTAATCAAGATATTGCCACGCTTCTTTTGACTGGCATCTTTTCTGATAGCGGCGGATTCTGTCATGTTTCCACCACTTCCCAAACTCTCAATATCGTTTCTGAATTGCTTTTGAAGGGAGCTTCGCTTAATAAGATTGCTAAGCAAACCCTGGATTTTTCAAAACCATTGAATCTTTCGCAGGCTTGGGGTTATGTTTTGGCTCGTACCAAGCTCGACGAGGCCACGGGGCTCGCTTATTCTTGGGTCACCCCCGCGGATTTAAACAGGTTTGAGGCGAGTCAGGCTGATTTCGACGGCATTACTAATATTATTTCCGCCGTCTCGCGCATTAACGTCGGATTATTTTTAGTTGAATACGAAAACGGCAAGGTTAAGGGCAGTTTAAGATCAGAACCGATTGGTGGTAAAAACGTCGCTCAAATAGGTAAAATCTTGGGCGGAGGAGGGCATCCTTACGCCGCGGGTTTCAATCAGGAGGGCACGATCGAAACCGTCTTGAAAAAAGTGCTTAATCTGATAAAATAATAAAGCGATAAATGTCGCGTGGCCTGGTGGTGAAGTAGCTAACACGGTGGTCTGCAAAACCACTATCCGCGAGTGCAAGTCTCGCCCAGGCCTCCAAATGAGTACAAAAACGTATTCACTTGATGAAGAGTTTTTAGATAGATGGTCTCCCAAAATGGCCTATGTTTTAGGATTTTGGTTTGCGGACGGTTATATGCGGCATGAAAAATCTTATAGGATTGTATTTACTTCCAAAGATTATTGTTTACTTCTACAAATAAGAGACTGTTTAGGATCGAACCACCCAATTTATCGAAGAAAAGACGGTACGGGCGATCAACTCATTGTGTTTTCTAAACAAATATATCTTAAACTTCTAGCTTTAGGAGGAAAAAGATGTAAGAGTAAAACCATAAGATTTCCTCAAGTGCCCCATAGATATTTACCAGATTTTATTCGAGGATATTTTGATGGGGATGGGAGTGTATTTTATACGACTTATATTTGTGCAAAAAAAAGATCTCGTACGGAATTAAGGAGTAATTTCACTTCTGGTAGCCCCAAATTTTTAAAAGATCTTCAGAGTGCCCTAATAAACGACCTCGGAGCTCTTAAAAGAAAAATATGCTCATACAATAAAGGTGCTTCTTGGAAATTAGGGTATGGAACAGAAAATACTTTAAAATTATTGCGATTCATGTATTATGGTGGTTATCCGATAGGATTAGAAAGAAAAGCAGTTTTTCTAAAAAAAGAATAAAGTTTATTTTGCCCGGGTGGCGAAATTGGTACACGCACGACACTTAAAATGTCGCGTCCGTAAGGACTTGCGAGTTCGACTCTCGCCCCGGGCACCGATTATGCGAAAATTCCTAAAAAACAACTTACTCTCTGCGGTAGTTTTTATTACCGGAGCTAGCGTTTTGGTGATTGAAGTGGTTGCGGTTCGTATTCTGTCGCCATACTACGGTAATACTATTTTTACGGTTTCTGGCGTTATCAGCACGATTCTCATCGCTTTAAGTCTCGGATATTATATAGGGGGCAAAATAGCAGACCGCTATCCCTTATTGCAATGGTTTTTTGGAATAATAACCTTGAGCGGCTTAGGCCTGCTTTTTTTTCATTTTCTTGGCTTATTAATTCTGCCGATTTTTAGCGCCTCTCTCCCAATTTCAGTCGGCCCCTTAGTTTCTGCTATTTTTTTATTTCTTTTACCCGCCTTATTATTAGGGACGCTTTCTCCCTTTGCTATTAAATTACAGAGCATCCAATCGCCGCAGAAGGGAGTCGGGAGCATCGCCGGGAATATTTTTTTCTGGTCAACCGCGGGGAGCATCGGCGGTAGTTTACTAACCGGTTTTTTATTAATTCCTAATTTTGGAATAAATCAAATAATTATTTTCACTGGTGCCGTTTTATTTTTTTTAGGGCTCGTGCCCTTTGTAGTATTGGGCGACGGAAAGAAATATTTAAATAGGCCCTTCTTGTTTTTATGTTTTGTCGTTTTTCTCGCTGCTTCCGGGGCTTCGCGCGCTGTTACGGGCGAGTTAAGTAAAAAAGTCGTTTATGAAAGAGACGGGGTTTATGAAAAAAATGTTATTTATGATGGCGAATACGCCGGGAGGCCTGTTAGGTTTTTTCAGCAAGATCGCAGTCACTCGGGGGCTATGTTTCTTGATTCAGAAGACCCGGTTGATTTGGTTTATAACTACACAAAATATCATTCCCTTTACGAAATTTTTACACCCAACGCTAAAAACGCTTTAGTTATTGGAGGCGGGGCTTATTCAATTCCCAAGGCCCTGCTTAAGGAGCTACCCAATGCGGTCATTGATGTCGCCGAAATAGAGCCGTCATTATTCAATCTCTCCAAAAAATACTTCCGCGTAGTCGAGAGTCAACGGCTGCACAATTTTACGGAGGATGGCCGCCGTTTTCTTTATGATTATGATGGAAAATACGACTTAATATTCGGTGACGCATATTACTCTTTTTTTTCAGTTCCTATCCACCTGACTACTCTAGAATTTTTTAATATAGTAAAGAATAAATTAAGCGATGGGGGAGTTTTCATCGCCAATATTATAGGCGATTTATCGCCAGCGCAGCCGTCTTTCGTCATGTCCGAGATGAAAACATTTAAAAAGGCTTTTCCGAACAGTTATTTCTTTGCCGTCGAAACGCTAGAGCAGATGGGTCCTCAAAATATAATTTTTGTCGGACATAACAGCGGAAAATTTTTAAATTTTAACGATCCCTCAATTACTTCCCACCCCAACTCGATCATTAGTCTTCTTCACACGAAGACTATTAATACAGATAAGTTTGATTTATCGCCATACCCGTTACTTACTGATAATTTTTCTCCGGTTGAATATATGACGGCCCGGGCCCTGCAAAGAATGTCTTTTTAACAAAAAACCGACGCAGTTGAGCATCGGTTTTTGATTACTCTAATTAGCTTTCAAGTACCTCGATGTGGGTAAGTTTCGCTCCAAAATTCTTGGCTTCCCGGTAAGAAGAGAACCAGATATCAAAATGATAATTGCCTTTTTTTCGGCTCATACGATCCTCAACCGTGAAGACCTTATCGCCGTAAAGTTCCGGAATTCTGATTTTAGTTCCGAAAGGCAACATATTGTTGGCGATAATTCCGTCTTTAACCGTGGTGCCGGCCGCCGTGATAAACGGCGTATCGTCAGTTTGCCCGGGCGTGGAAGAATAGGCGGTGATGATCACATTAATGGTTCTAGTCACCTTGGGCTCAGGAAGAGGGGAGCTGGCTTGGAGGCTGTTGTCTTGGACGGTTAAAAGGCTGGTAGGTTCAGAAAGCATGCCTAAAGCAGTAAATAAAGCTAAACAAGTTGTCACTATAATGTTAGTCATATTTAAAACCCCCTTTCGGGGGCAATGCTACATTGTAGTCTATTTTATGGTAAATGTCAAGGGGTGACTGGAGCAGGTTAGTAGACCAGGTTAGAACCTCTTTTCAGTCGCTAACCGATTACACTATATTTGAAATGGTATCATCCTGGTAGCTTATTTTCAAGGGCTCCAGAGAGCTTCTAGACAGCGTAAGAGAGCAGGAAATGCTCTACATTGGTAAAATATCCTTCTACGGTTAGAACCTCGTCATCAGCCCGGCGGTTTTTGATATCCCAAAAACTTGACTTTTTACCATAACTGTGCTAAGATTAAACATTATCGAAATCG
>ERZ1292629.891-Hain-H43-01um-R1-891-length-32208-cov-7_pt1 | contig 32208 bp, 40 predicted proteins | sample MGYA00564399_ERZ1292629 | MGnify/ENA primary metagenome ERZ1292629 (study PRJEB36523, sample SAMEA6512636) | groundwater metagenome | collected 2019-01-08 | study: AquaDiva: Metagenomics assemblies of 32 groundwater samples
TTTTTCCTAAAACTTCTTTTTGTTTTTCTGACAAATCTTGAGCCTCTTTTGGCAATTCATTTTGTACATGAAATTTTTTATCCTCAGGCGCATATTTTTCCAACCAAACTTTAGCAAATGGTACCCATTCATTTAGTCCATTTTTCTTAATCTCCCCTGCCATATTTGGCATCTGTACCCATTGAGATAAAATTGAAAATTTAACTTTTGGTGGATGCTTTATTTCGTTAATTTGAGAATATTTAAAAATTTTTGCTTTTTCATTATCTTCTAAGCTTTTATTTTTTACTGCGTCGAAATATATTTGCGCGTACTCTTCATATTCATCGTATAATCTAGGGATTAAATCTGTCCCTAGTGGCGTAAATTCCACAGCCCTACTTGGCGGATTTTTAATCATTAAAAATCTAACTAATTCAGGTGCTAGTATTTCTAGCAACTGTTCTCCATTTAAGCCAACACCTTTTGAAGAGGCCATTTTCTTACCTCCTGAAAGAAAAAATTCATATGAGAATTTAAAAGGCGGTTTAACTTTGAATACATCAGTAATTATTCTCATAGCCACATCATAAGTGCCACCAGCGGATGCATGATCTTTACCAGCCCCTTCTATAGTTACACCGAAAATCCACCATTTAGAAGCCCATTCTACTTTAAAAGGCATTTTACTATTTCCCTTAAAAGGGGACATTTTACCAATCGTTCCACAACCTTTTGCCCAAATTACTAAATCTGATTTACAAACGAATTCTACTTCTTTTCCATCCCATCCAATTACTTTGGTTGTTCCTAATTTTCCGCAATTAGGACATACTACTTGAAGAGGATACCAATCATCACCAAGAGTTTTTTTATATATCTCTTCATATACCCTTCTTACATCTTTTACATGATCTAGAACAAATTTTATTGCATTATCAAAAGTACCATCTTTATAGAGATCACTTGTTTTATAAATCTCTCCATTTATTCCTAATTCTTTCAGTATTTTCCTTAATTTATTACCGAAATAATCAGCAAATGAACCATTCCCATCGGGAGAAGGAACAAGATAAATCGGAATACCCATGTATTTTTCGTGGGTTTGTTTTAAATCAGTAGGTAAACCATCCAAAGGATCTGCATCATCAAATCCATAAGTAAATTTTACTCCTATTCCTCTTTCTTTAAGAATTCGAAAAAGAACATCATGCATCACTGGACCTTTCATCGAACCCATGTGAACCATTCCGGACGGAGTCCAGGCGTCATTTATCCATTCATTAACTTTTCTATCTTCAAGTAATCGATCTGCCCAAAACATAATGTTATTTTACCTTAAAAGAAAATAAATATAAACGGCAAGATTAAGTCCTTAAATGTCCCTGACCTAATCTAACAGTACTTGTACTAGGAATAACTTGTCTAGTTGAAATAGGCATACTATTATCCAATTGTAATCCTCTACTAAATCTAAATCTTTGTTTTACCTCTCTTCTTTCAAAACCCATAGCAAAATCCCTTTTTCCTTCTAATAAAACATTTCTTTCTGCTCTTGGTATAAGAAGATTAAATTCAATACTATTTTTAGCACACCGTATTCTAATAATTTCTTTTATCATCTTTACTTTCCTCCTCTTATGTTTTTCATAAACCTTCCCCTTCCTCTCTTTTTCTATTAAAACTATTCCAACCATTTAAAACACCATAAACCTCACCAACTTTAAAAACAGCAAAAATCGCTCCTTCTGGATCTCTTCCTAAACCCTGAACTTGACCTTCAGAATCCCGAATAATCCACCCACCAGCCTCTCCTCTTGCCATTGTCATTCCACCAGGCAATCCAGTTTCAACAATTGGAGTATTAGTACCAACTGGTTCAATTTGTCCCCTATGCCCCCTAACTATTTCAGTCATAATTTTATTCTCCTTACTTTAAACCACTAAAAAACCCCTCCTTTGAGGGGCTTGTCTTAAATGGATTTCTAAACTTTATACCAAGACAAATCCCTCCGTAGAGAGGTTCTTCTTGGTCTTTTTAGAAAAATTTACTTTAAGCATGTCTATCATTATAACAGATGAGGTAACTTTTTAAAACTATTTTATTACTCCCAAACTTTTTCCTATTTTTTCAAAAGCAGCAATTCCAAAATCTAAATCTTTTTTCTCATGGGAAGCTGATGGAATAACCCTGATTCTTGCCTTACCTTTAGCAACCATTGGAAAAACAATTGGCGTTGCAAAAACATTTTCCTCAAAGAGTTTTGCACTAAAATTCTTTGCTAAATCTTCATCAAAAAGCATTACAGGAATAATTGGAGTAAGACTTATTCCAGTATCAAAACCTAATTTTTTAAAGTTTGATTTTAAATAATCAACGTTTTCCCAAAGTTTTTTGACTGGAGCATCAGACTCTTGAAGTATTCTTATTGCTTCAAGAGAAGCTGCAGTATCTGGGATCGATAAAGCAATTGAGAAAAGTCTTTGCCTAGATTTTAATTTATAATATGAGATTAAAGTTTTATTACTTGCGATAAAACCACCAAGAGAAGAAAATGCTTTTGATAAACTTCCTACTTCTATGTCAACTTGTCCAAGTAAACCAAAATGATCAACTATTCCTCTTCCACCCTTACCAAGTACACCTTCTCCATGAGCATCATCAACCATAGTTAGTGCTCCATACTCCTTAGCAAGCTTTACAATTTCTGTAAGTGGAGCTAAGTCTCCATCCATAGAAAAGACTCCATCTGTAATAATTAAAATTATTGGCTTTTCACCATCTGATTTTGCAATATTTGCTAAACTAGCAGCGTCTTTTAATCTTTGCTCCAAATCAGACATATCAGTGTGTTTATAAATAAATTTATTTTTAACTCCAGATAGTTTTACTGCGTCAATTATTGATGCGTGGTTTAATTCATCAGAAATAACAATATCTTCTTTACCTATTATTGTTTGTACTGCTGCAGCGTTTGCAAGATAAGCACTAGTAAAAACAATTGCACCTTCTGTTCCTTTAAAATCAGCGATGGCTTGTTCCAGTTCTAAATGAATTGTATGAGTACCTGCTAAGGTTCTGTATCCAGTAGCAACTCCATATTTATCAACTGCAGCTTTAACTGCATCTTTTATTCTTTGCTCATTGGTAAACCCCAAATAATGACTTGAGCAAAAATTGAGCTTCTCTACGCCATCAATTGTTAAATATGGTCCTTGTGCTGATTCAATTATTCTAGGAGATACTCCACCTTGAATTGCTTCTTCTATTTTTTTATAAAAATCTGTTGGGTTCATGGTATTAATACTACTTTACCACACTGTCCTGATTTCATTACTGCCATTGCCTCTTCAAACTCTGAAAGCTTAAACTGATGAGTTACTAGTTTTGCTAAATCTACTTTTTTGGATGCTAACAAATCTGAAGTCTGATACCATGTTTCCCAAATTCTTCTACCAAAAACGCTTATTGCAGATAGTTCTTTATTAATAAAGTATTTTCCTATTTCGATACTTGCCTCTTTTTTTGGAACGCCAAAAAAAACTATTTTTCCAGCAATTCTTGCTGCTTCCAAAATAGTATTCATAATTTCAGCATTTCCGCTTGTTTCTATAACAACTTCAAATTGATTTTTGTATTTTTCTGGCAAATAATCATAAACCTCATCTGCACCCATTTTCATAGCAAGATTTCTTCTGTATTCACCTCTATTTATACCAATAACTTTTTTTGCACCATATGCTTTAGCAACAGAAACTACACATTGACCTACAGGACCTAGTCCAAAAACAATTACAGACTTGCCTGCAACATCTGCTTTTGAAACAACATGAACTGCATTTCCTAATGGTTCTTGAGCACTGATAACATTTGCAGGTATATCAATTGTATTTTTCCAACTCGTTCTAATAGGGATTACAGCATACTGGGCAAATCCACCATAATCTCCACCTATTCCAAAAAGCTGCATATTTTCGCAAACATGACGATTATTTATTCTACATTGATAGCAGTTGTTACAAAAAATGTGAGTTTCAGAAGAAACCATATCTCCAACCTTAATGTCAGTTAACTCGTCACTATTTACTTCTAAAACCTCTCCAACAACTTCGTGGCCAAGAGTAACTGGAAACTTTTGGATATGACCTTCTGCCCATGGAGTCCAATCATAAAGCGATATATCTGTTCCACAAATAGATGAGGCTTTTACTTTGATTAATAATTCTCCTTTTTTAGGTAGTGGGATAGGAATATTTCGAAGGGCTACACCAGGGGCTTTTTTCTCTTTAACTACGGCCAACATTGTTTTTGCCATAAATTTTTGCAACTAATTAACTGAGACTATTGTGTATAAAACTTTTCCTGCTGGAGCTTGGACTTCAACTTTTTCTCCAACTTTTTTACCTAAAAGTGCTTTTCCAAGAGGGGATTCATGTGAGATTTTTTTCTCTTTTGGATCTGCTTCCCACTCTCCAACAACTGTAAATTCTTCTTTTTTACCTTTAACGGTTACGAAAACTTTAGATCCAAGTTGAACAGTACTGCTTGCACCATTATGATGATTTTCTTCGATAAGTACTGCTTGATTTATTAATTCTTCAAGCTCCCCAAGTCTTCCGTCTATAAAAGAGAGTTCCTCTCTGGCTGCAACGTATTCAGCATTTTCAGAAAGATCTCCCATACTCCTAGCTTGAGATACTCTTTCTAAAACAAGTGGTCTTTTTGACGAGTTTAATTCATCAAGCTCTTTTTTGAGCTCTTGTAAACCGTCTTTTGTTAAATATATTTTTTTACTATCCATATTTTTTAAAATAAAATCCCTCAAAGTATTTCGAGGGAATAATAAATAAATTCAATTATTTGTACAATGCATCTTAACCAATATAAAAAAGTTTGTCAATGACCTCTAGTATATAATTAGAGGCTATTTTGTTATTTTTAATCAAAAAACTTATTTACCTTTTTTTTAAAATCTATCGGATGAAATGCTAAGAAATTATCTTCAATTGTTTCAAGTGTCACATCCTTTTTCATATAATTCCATTGTAAAAACTTTGCAATTTTTTCAATTCTTAAAAACTGCAAGACAATTACCAATAAATCATTTATCACACTTTTGTTTTTATTAAATGGTATTTTATATTCCTTAATGCGCTTATTTGCATTTGGTAAAAACTTAAATATCCATTTGTTTTTATCAATAAAATTAAGGTAGGTATTTTCTCTTTGAAAAAGAGGCATAAGCTGAACAATTTCATGAGCAATATATAAATTTTGTCTTTTTTTCGTAAAACTAGTACTACCGTCTCCAATAATTAAGTTTAAACAAATTTTATCCTTTGGGCTTTTTTCATGCTTTTTTCTATAAACTCCTAATGTTTTTAAATAAAAAACAAGCAATAACCTTGTTAACCAAACAAGATTATCTTTAGAAATTACAAAAATATCAATATCATCGTTTATACCGCTATTTTTCATTGCCAAACTTCCACTTATACCAATAAAATTAACTGTTGGAATATTACTTATTTTTTTAATAACTTTTTTTGCCTTAAGTAATTTTTTATTACTTTCTTTTTCTCTCTCAAGTCTTTTACCTACTATATTTTTTCTATTAGAAAGAAAATAAAAAGATTTAAAACTTTCAATATCTTTTTGTTTAACAAGGGAATAAAAATCTTCTTTGGATTTAATATCTGTTTTTGTAAATTGTAAAAGCTCGGCAAGTGTTAGAGGGTAATCGAAAAAATTAAAATAGGACAGTGTCTTTATTATCTGTTTCCTACTGTCCATATTTTTGCAAAACCTGCAATACTCCTTGAGAAAAAGTATCAAAAGCGCTATCCATAGATGATCCGTTATATATCGAGTTTACTGCATTACCTAGGTATGTATTTAACTCTTGGTTTAATCCGTTATCACTTGTTGAATCAACAAAAGCGCTTGACTCTGCAGTTTGTGCTTGAAGCAAAATTGGATACACGAATGGATTATCTTTTACGGTTTCTAAAAGGTCTACTCTTGCAAAAGGTTGCCCAAAAACCCTTTGCTTAGATTGCTCACTATACATTTTTTCTTCCACTTCTTTTGTTGCTAAATAAGCTACGAATTTTAAAGCTTGTTTTTGATATAGACTTTTTGCAGACACTCCAGCTGCCCAATAACTTGCCATATTAATAGATTGATTTGGAAGCTGGGGAACTGTTGTTATTTCAAAATTAAGAGTTGGATTAAATGCTTTAATTGTAAAAAAGTCCCAAGAATAACCAAAATACATTGCTAAATTTCCTTTTGAAAAAGCAAGAAGAGACGGATCTAGGGTACTATCCCAAACGTTATTTGTATCTTTTGCAAATGAGCTATAAAAATTTAATCCACCTATAAATCTATCTTTTGAACCCTCTAGGTCTTCAAAGCTAGCACCATTTTGTAAAAAGAGTAAGGATAAAATATCGGGTGCATGAGTTACGTTTTCAAAAGTTCCCATAGCTGCCCCTGAGGTTTTTATTTTTCCCTCTTCATCTTTTACTGTTAATGTTCTTGCGCTATCAATAAAATCATTCCATGTTTTTGGATATGAAAGTCCAGCTGAGGCAAAGATATCTTTATTTACATACATTGCTAATGTATCCATTCCCATGGGTACTCCATAAATTGCACCATTTTTTACTAAATCTTTCTGGGTTGTTGGATAAAAAGAGTTTAGGAAATCATCTTTGGAAATTGTGTCACTTGGAAAAGGAAGCAATAAGGATGAAAACATAGGATACCAACTGTTATGAAAATAATAAACATCTGGTCCGTTTCCGTTCTCAATTCTAGTTGTTAAGGTCTCTCTATATTGCTTTATATCTTGCTTTTGGTATTTAACCTTAATGTTAGGATTTAATCTTTGAAAATCATCAATAATAACCTGCATTGTCTTACCATCTTCCCAAAGTCCCCAAAAAACAATTTCAGCATTACCATCTTCTGGACTTTTATTACCAAATAGCGTTGTAGCCATAAAATAAACGACTGCTGCCACAACCACTAAAACAATTAAGCCAATCAAAACTCTTAAAATCATTTTTGCAGAAAATTTTCTTCCGCCTCCACCCTCAACTACAGACCTTGGGGGAACTGGTGTTTCTTGTACCTTTGGCACTGGTTGAACCACGGGAATAGGTTGAGCAATAGGCTGAAAAGGAGATTGATTAGCAGAAGGACCCGTAAAAGGGTTGATATTTTGACTATTATCTTGAACTGGTTTTGGATTTGGGTTTTGAAATACGGTTTGATCGTTTTCCATACGTTTTTTATAGTATAATACAATATACAAAGCTACTCAATGAACATATCCTATCCAAACATTAAAACTAAGTTTCGTTTTAAGTATTCAAAGCGTATACACAAAATAGCAGCAAATTTATTTTGGTTTTTAACAGGCGCTTTTCTTTCCTTGGTTTTTCTAATAAGTATCCTCTTATTTGCTTATCAAAAAATGTATGATAACAAAGTTTACCCAGGTATTTACATAGGCAATAAAGATTTTGGTGGACAAACTAAAGAGTATGTTAAAGGATATTTTGACTCTAAAAACAATAACATTGGGTTAACCTCATTTGTATTTACTAGTGATTTTGGAGTAGCAACAGTCTCAGCAAAACAAATTAACTTTGGTTTTGAATCAGAACTCTTATCAACTCAAGCAATTACCCTTGGTAAATCTACAAATCTTTTTTCTAACGTAAGTATTATTCTCCAAGCCTATTTTGGAGGAATAAAACTTTCTCCAACATATATGTTCTCAAGAGATATCTTAACTGACACCCTAAAACCTATCAAAGAAAAAATAGATAAAAAACCTATAGATTCCCAATTCAAATTCGAAAATGGAAGAGTAACTACATTTAAACCCTCTGAAAATGGAAGAACAATAGATCAAGATAAAATAAATAACATGTTAGAAGAAAAAACTCTAACTGTAGTCTCATCAAGTAAGCCTCAAGAAATAATTATTCCAATTCCAATAGTTGTTCTTGAGCCCAAGATTACAACTGAGAAAGCAAACAATATGGGAATCAAAGAACTTATTGGCAAGGGAGAATCAACATTCTTTCACTCAATACCAGGAAGAGTTTATAATGTAAATCTTGCATCCTCAAGAGTAGATGGAGTTTTAATTGCACCCGGAGAAGTATTTTCTTTTAATAAAACTATTGGTGACGTTTCTTCTTTTACAGGCTATAAGCAAGCATATATTATTCAAGGTGGAAGAACAATTCTTGGAGACGGAGGAGGAGTATGTCAGGTATCAACAACTTTCTTTAGAGCAATCCTAGATGCAGGACTTCCAATTATTGAAAGACAAGCTCATGCATATAGAGTAGGGTATTACGAACAAGATTCAGCACCTGGAATTGATGCAACAATCTTTGTTCCAAGTGTTGATCTTAAGTTTAAAAATGATACAGGACATCACATCTTAGTGCAAAGAGAAATTGATCTTAATAATCTTTCCTTAAAGTTTTATCTTTATGGCACAAATGACGGAAGAGTTACAACCATATCTAAACCTGTAATTACAAATCAATCTGCTCCTCCACCACCACTTTATCAAGATGACCCTAATTTGCCTCTTGGCCAAATTCAACAAACTGACTTTGAAGCTTGGGGTGCTAATGTTTATTTTACAAGAACTGTTACAAGAAATGGAAAAACTTTAATTTCAGAGCGATTTAACTCTAACTACAGACCATGGCAAGCAGTATTTTTACGGGGCACTAAACAATAAAAATATGGGCAAAATTTTAAATCTTCAAAAAGCAATAAATACTGCTAAAATTTTAAATCTAGAAGAAAAATCTATAGTTTTAGCAGGTGGTTGCTTTGACATATTACACATTGGCCACATAAGATTTTTAGCAAAAGCAAAGAAAAAAGGTGATTATCTTTTTATTCTTTTAGAAAGCGATCAATCTGTTAGAAAATTAAAGGGTAAAAATAGACCAATCAACCAAATTTTTGATAGAGCACAAATTCTTGCGGCAATAAATAGCATTGACTACATAATTCCTCTTGAAAAAGTATTGGAAAGCAAAGACTACGATAATATAGTAGAAAAGATACGTCCTAATATCATTGCTGTTACAAAAAATGATAAGGCATTAATTCATAAACAAAGACAAGCTAAAAAAATAAATGCAAAAGTAGTAAGTGTAATTGATAGATTTGAAGATAAATCAACAACTAGACTTGCAGAAATTATATCTAAGGATTTTTAAAATGAGACTTATACGCTTACTTAGCATCTTAATTGCTACAATAATTTTTTCTTCAATAATATTTCTCTTTTTTCTTAAAACCCCAACGCCTCGCGTTTTAATTAATGGAAAATCCTTTAACGCAGAGATTGTTAAATCTAGTAAAGATCAAGCCATAGGACTAGCAAAATATAAAAAAATATCAAAAGACTTTGGAATGTTATTTATTTTTGACAATAAAGGTTATTATGGTTTTTGGATGAAAAATATGAAATTTCCTATAGATATAATTTTTATTAGTGATAATAAAATTACGACTATTTTTAAAAATGTTGATTATCCAAGAAATGGCAATAGCAATTTGCAAGGTTATAAACCAGACGTTCCATCAGATATGGTTTTTGAAGTTAATGCTGGAATTAGTAATAAATACAATTTTCAAAAAGGAGATAGTGTTAAAATAAATTATTAAATGATTATTTTAGGAATTGAAACAAGTTGTGACGAGACATCTGCAGCAATCATAGAAGCTTTAGGGAATAATAGTAAAGTAAACCTTCTTTCAAATATCATTGCTACTTCTCTATCATTCCATACCAAAACAGGAGGCATAATTCCCGAAGTTGCTGCAAGAGAACAAATTAAATACATTATTCCTGTTATTAATGAAAGCTTAACTAAAGCAAACTTAAAGTTATCTAATATAGATGCAATTGCCGTAACCATTGGGCCTGGTTTAATTGGATCACTTCTAGTTGGTGTTGAAACCGCAAAAACATTTTCTTATATACTCCAAAAACCCATAATTTCTGTAAATCATTTGTTTGGGCATATGTATGCAAACTTTATTAAAGATGAGAATTTAGAAAATAAAGAAATACAATTTCCCGCTCTTTCGCTTATTGTTTCTGGAGGACATACTGATTTAGTTTTAATAAAGGAGCATGGGAAAATAGAGTGGCTTGGAGGAACAAGAGATGACGCAGCTGGAGAAGCATTAGACAAAATTGGGAGACTTCTCGGTCTTACCTATCCAGCAGGACCTTTAATAGAAAGTCTTGCAAAAAAAGGGGATAGTAAAAAATATAATTTTCCAAGACCCCTAATTACCTCTAATGATTTTGATTTTAGTTTTAGTGGCTTAAAAACAGCAGTTTTAAGACAAGTAAATAGTTTACCATCGCTTACAAATATAGATATGGAGAATATTTGCGCATCGACTCAAAAAGCTATAATTGATATTTTAATTGCAAAAACAATAAAAGCTGCTAAAAAATATAGCGTAAAATCAATTCTTTTAGGAGGCGGTGTTGCTGCAAATCAAACACTAAAAGATGAACTTAAACAAAAAATTAACATTGATTTACCATCAGTTGATCTTTTTGTTCCTAATAAAAAATTTTGCACTGATAATGCTGCAATGATTGCCACAGCAGGCTTTTTTAATCAACAGATACTCCCCTGGAAAAAAACAGAAGCAAACCCGCAACTTTACTTTGACTAATACTTGCTTTCTAATGATAAAATAGATAACACATGCAACAAGACCTGCTCATAATACTTATATTTATTCTTGCTGGATTTGGAATCCTCTTATTTTTTATAAATAAAAAACTTGATAATACTAACAACAGTAAAACTGACCAAGCACTACTTGAATGGCTAAAAAGTATGCAAGTTTCCATCAACTCCTCTTCTAATAATATGGTAAAGACTCTCCAGGAAAATTCTAAACAATTAAATGAACGCTTAGAGAAAACAGCTATGGTTATAAAAGATGTAGAAAGAGAAGTTGGACAAATGAGTGAAATTGGAAGAAACATGAGAGAACTCCAGGATTTCTTAAAAAGCCCAAAACTTAGAGGCAATATTGGTGAACAAGTATTAAAAGATCTTATTGCCCAAATGTTTCCAAAAGAAAGCTTTTTTTTGCAATACACATTTAAATCAGGAGAAAAAGTAGACGCTGCAATTAAGACAGATGCTGGAATATTATCTATTGATTCAAAGTTTCCAATGGAAAATTTTCAAAAAATGTCAAAAGCAAAAGACGAGATGGAAAAAGAAATATTTCAAAAAGAATTTATTAGAGATTTAAGAAAACATATTGACGCAATTTCTCAAAAGTATATTGCACCAAGCGAGGGAACAATGGATTTTGCCCTCATGTATGTTCCAAGTGAATCTGTGTATTACGAAGTAGTAAATTTACCCCAAGTTCTAGACTATGCCAGGAAACAAAGAGTTTATATGGTTTCTCCATCAACACTTTATGCTCATTTACAAACCATACTTTTATCATTTGAAGGAAAAAGGATTGAGAGTAAGTCTAAAGAATTGTTTGCGCTTTTAAGAAATGTTTTAAACGACTATGAAAAGGTTGAAGAAAATTTATCAGTGCTTGGAAAACATATTAATAACTCATATGCTCAATTTTCAAACGTATCAAGTGGTTTTACAAGTATGGGAAACGAGCTGAAGTTGACAAGAAAGCTTGAATACAATAAAAAAGAAATTACACAAAATGATCAAAAAGGAGGTGAAATTTTATGAATACAAAATTAATAGGAATCTCTTTAGTAGTTATAGTATTAGTGGTTGCTGCTGCACTTGTTTTAAAAACCAAAGACACAAGTAAAACCAATACAGCTACTACCAACCAAACGCCAACTATAACCACACAGCAAGCAATAGAAAAAAAACCTAACACAACTAGCGTAGTAGTTACAACTAACGGTTATGAACCAAAAAATATAACTATAAAACAAGGAGACAAAGTTAGTTGGACAAACCAAAGCGGTACAGAAGTTACTGTAAACTCTGATGTTCATCCAACCCATTTGCTTTGGCCATTCTTAAATCTTGGTAATTTTAAACAAGGAGAAATAGTTTCAGTAATCTTTGAAAAAGCTGGAACATATACCTACCATAATCACTTCAACTCAAGTCAAGTTGGATCAGTTAAGGTAGAATAATCTTATGTTTTCTCTGTGATACAATAGCTGCATGAAGGCTGGTATTAATTTAGATAAAAATCAGTTAAATGCTGTTTTATTTGGTGATGGTCCACTACTAATAATTGCAGGTGCAGGTACTGGAAAAACCACTGTAATAACTGAAAGAATAAAATACCTTGTATTAGAGAAAAAAGTTAGCCCATCTCAAATTCTTGCGCTTACTTTTACAGAAAAATCTGCTTTTGAAATGGAAGAAAGAGTTGATAAGGCAATGCCCTATGGATATACGCAAATGTGGATATCAACCTTTCATTCTTTTTGTGATCGAATACTTAGATCTGAAAGTATTCATATAGGACTTAATCCTTCATATAAACTAATGACTCAAGCAGAAAGTATTCTTTTCCTTAGGCAAAATTTATTTACCTTAAAACTAAATTATTTTAGACCTCTTGGTAATCCTAATAAATTCTTAGAGGCAATGCTACAACACTTCTCAAGACTAAAAGATGAAGACATTTCACCAGAGGAATATATTAAATTTGTTAAAACTAATAAGGAAATTAAAAAAGATAAGGATGAGTATAAAAAATATATAGAACTCTCCCATGCCTACAGTGCCTATGAAGATTTAAAGAAAAAGGAAGGTGTAATGGATTTTTCAGATCTTATCTCAAACACACTTTATCTTTTTAGAACCAGAAAAAATATTCTAAAACAATACCAGGATATGTTTATGTATGTTTTAGTAGATGAATTTCAAGATACAAACTATGCACAAAATGAACTAGCAATATTACTTGCAGACAACAGAAAAAATATTAATGTCGTTGGAGACGATGATCAATCAATTTATAGATTCAGAGGAAGCTCTATTTCAAATATCTTACAATTTACAAAAAGATTTCCAAAAGCAAAAATTATTACTCTTACTAAAAACTTTAGATCTACAAAAGAAATACTAGATAAATCATATACTCTCATTCAAAACAACAATCCCGATCGACTTGAAATAAAACAAAAAATTAATAAAAAGTTAATTTCTGCAAGAAATATAGATGGAAGAAAAACAGAATTAATTTATAAACAAAGAGCAGAGGATGAAGCATACGCTGTTGTAGAAAAAATTAAAGAGATTTATGACAATGGCAAAAAATATGAATATAAAGATTTTGCAATTTTAGTAAGAGCAAACGATCATGCAGATGCCTTTACTCAAAGCCTGCAGAGAGAAAGAATTCCTTTTCAATTCCTGGGCCCAGGAAGATTATTTCATCAGGAAGAGATAAAAGACCTAATCTCCTATCTTAAAGTTTTATATAACTTCGAGGATACAAGTTCTTTATATAGAGTTTTAAATATGTCTATTTTTAATTTTGATGCTATTGAAATTGCAGCAATTTTAAACTTTATGAAAAGAAAAAATTATACTCTTTTCCAAACATTAGAAAACATTGACCAATTAGTTATTAAAGAAAAATCAAAAGAAAAATTTAAGTCAATTACAAATTTGGTAAAAAAACATTTAAAACTTGTTCCAAAACAAACAGCCGGACAAATTTTATATTATTTTCTTGAAGACAGTGGGTTTATAAAAAATATTTTAGAATATAAAACATTAAAAGAGGAATTAATTGCAAAAAACATTGCAAAACTGTTTGATAAATTAAAAAACTATGAACTCCAACACAAAACGGCTAGTGTTTATGAGGTTGTTGATTGGATTGATCTATCGATGCAAATGGGAGAAAGTCCTTTATCGTCAGAGAGTGATTGGTCAGAAAATAATGCAGTTAATATCTTAACTGTTCACTCAAGTAAAGGTCTTGAATTCCCAATTGTATTTATGGTTAACCTTGTATCACAAAGATTTCCAACAAGAGAAAGACGAGAAAAAATACCAATCCCAGAAAAAATTATCAAAGAAATTCTTCCATCTGGAGATTATCACATCCAAGAAGAGAGAAGACTTTTTTATGTTGGTATGACAAGAGCAAGGGATGTTTTAATTTTCTCAGGAGCAAATTATTATGGAGAGGGTAAAAGAGATAGAAAGCTTTCTCCTTTTGTTTATGAAGCCCTAGGTGAAATAGAAGTTGAAAAAATATTAAGTAAAGAGATTAAGGCAAAAGATAATCAATTATCCTTGATCGAATGGTCACAGAAAGAATTAGAAGAGGATAAAAGTATTGCTAAAAATATTCCTATAAACTATCTTTCTTATTCACATATTCAAACATTTGATGTATGCCCACTTCATTACAAACTTAAGTTTATATTAAAAATTCCAACTCTTCCTTCTGCAGCACAAAGCTTAGGAATTAGTACTCATCTTGTTCTTAAAGATTTTTATCAAAGCTTTATTGATGGAAAAAAATTAAGTCTTAAAGATATATCAAAATTATTTACAAAGAATTGGATCAATGAAGGTTACTCAAGTAAAATCCACGAGAGGAAAACTTTAATAACTGCTAAAGAAAACGTTTATAAATACTTAAAAGAAAACTTTAATGAAGAAAAACTACCTCTTTCACTAGAAACTCCTTTTCAATTTAAAATCAATGACTTATCAATTGCTGGAAGAATAGATAGGATAGATAAATTAGAAAATGGAAAAATAGAAATAATCGATTATAAAACTGGAAAAAATATGTTAACTGAAAAAAAACTAACTGATAATATGCAATTAAGCTTATATGCTCTTGCTGCAAGAGAGATTATGGAAAAACCATTTAATATTGACCCAGAAAATCTAGTTCTATCCTTGCATTACATTGAAACAAATACAAAGATATCTACAAAGAGAACTAATGAGCAACTGGAGGAAACAAAAAAACTCCTAAAAGAAAAAGTAAAAGAAATTTCTGAAAGTAATTTTACATGCTCAAAATCAATTTTATGCAAAAATTGTGAATATAAAATGCTTTGTTCTACATACTCCTAAATTCGATTTAAAAGAACCTTTTTGGTATAATACAGCTGTTCTTTGGAAGATGAGTTGCTAGTTCCATTTATTTGGGACAGGAAAGTCCAGACAGGCATAAAGCCGGGATTGGGACGTAAGTTCCGACTAGAAATAGCTAGTGTCTAAAACCTCACCCACATATGGTTTTAGAACAGATTATGAATTAACATAATCTGAGAGCAACAGAGACGAGTGGGAGTGAAACGGGCAATCCTACCTGCTGTAACCTCCGAATGATGCGTTAAAAGAGCTTTATCTTGCATCGAAGTTTGAGGGCAGTCTCTTAATTGAGACCTATGTGACTAAACATCACTATTAGAGACAGATTGCAACTTGGAAACAGAATCTGGCTTACTATCTTCCAAAGAACCTATTTATATTTTGCTTCTATTTCCTTATCCTCAATAAGCTCAAGTGAATATTCAACAATTAACTTTAAAACTCCTGCAATTGGAACGGCAAGTAAAAGTCCTGTAATACCGGCAACATGTTCACCAGCTATTACTGCAAAAAGAATTATTAAAGGATGAAGTTTTGTTATTCTACCCATGATCTGAGGATTAACAAGATAATCTTGAATTTGCCTAACGACCGTATAAACAATAATTACTATTACTGCAGTTTGCAATGGGTCTAAGCCAAAATTCGACGTTCCCCCTAAATAAGCAACTGATGCAGCAACTCCAGCTGCAAGTATTGGTCCAATTATTGGTACTATTTCAGCAATACCTGAAAATATTGCTACCATAAGCGCAAACTTAACACCAATTATAGTTAGGCAAATAAATAAAACTAAAGATACTAAGATAACTAAAAATATTTGTCCTCTTAAATAACTACCTAATATTGAATTAATCTTTTTTAGTAAAATATCTACCTCAATTTTATACCGATTAGGAACTAAATTTAAAAGCCTATCAATCATTCCTCCTCCTTCTTTAAGAAAATAAAAAGCGGCAAAAAGAAATATTATAAAACTGATTATTTTTGAAAATATCTCCGGAACAAATGAATAAACCGAAGGAACAGAAACATTAATGGCTTTCTCTATTGAAGAGACTGCCTCATGCAGTGTTGGTCTCACCCACTGGGGAAGTGTATTAATTTGTGATTTGGCGTTTTTTGTAATTACTGCTACCTGAGTTTGTAATTGAGAAGATTCATCAATTATCCTTTTATATGAAACAAAAATTGTAGATATTATTACCCCAATTATTAAAATATAAATAACTATTACTGAAAGTGTTCTTGGAATCTTTAACTTTTTATATAAAACATTAACTACTGGATTAAAGATGTATGCAAAAATTGCTGCAAAAACAAATGGAGTTAAAATTTCTCTTTGAATATACAAAAAGAATAATAATAAAAGTCCTATTACTAAAAAGAAAATAAATTTAAGTCTTAGGTTCATTACCCCAATTATAGCAAATGTACCCAAAAACTATCTTACTGCTTTCTTTAATGTCTTTCCGGGTGTAAAACCAGGAGCTTTTCTTGCTTCAATTGTAATTTTTTCTCCTGTCTTTGGATTCCTACCTGGTCTTGACGCTCTTTTTCTAATACTAAAAGTTCCAAATCCAGTAATTACTACTTTTTCACCTCTTTTTAGAGAATCTCTAATTCCGTTTAAAAATGCAGAAACAGAATCTCTAGCTGCTTTATTAGTAAGATTTCCCTTTTTTGCTACTAGTTCAACTAAATCTTTTTTTGTCAAAATAATTCACCTCCCTTGTTTTAAATTAGGTCTACAATACAATGTAATTAAGATGCTTGTCAAGAGGAAAATTCTGTGGATATGGCTCTAAACTCTCTTATTGCTGTTACTTTTATTTCTCCTGGAACTGCTAAAGCTTTACTTACTTCATCTCTAATTTTTGCAGCAAGCACTGTTGTTTCTTCATCACTTAATGCTCCTGGATTAATAATTACTCTTAATTCTCTACCTGCTTCAAATGCATATGCATCTTCTACTCCATCAAATTTCTTAGCAATGTCTTCCATCTGAGTAAGTCTTTTTGCATATTCTTCAATATCTTCATATCTTGCGCCTGGTCTTGCTCCAGAGATTGCATCTGCAATATGAACAACTACTGACTCTACTGAGGAGAATGGCTTATCTTCATGGTGTTCTGCAACACAATTAACAATTGCATCTGGAATATTATGTTTTTTCAAAAACTCTACTCCTAATGTTACATGGCTTCCTTCTCCTTCAATTACTTTTCCAATATCGTGGAATAAACATCCAAGTCTTACGATATTTACATCAGCGCCAATTTCTGATGCAATATGAACTCCAATCTTTGTATCTTCTAATGTATGAACAATAAGATTTTGTCCATATGAAGTTCTAAACTTAAATCTTCCAAGAACAGATAATACTTCTTTAGCAAGATTATATACTCCTGCTTCATGAGCTAAGCGTTCTCCTTCTTCAAACATTATTTTTTCAACTTCTTCTTTTGTTTGAGTAACAATTTCTTCAATTCTAAATGGTTGAATTCTTGTATCTTTGATTAATTTCTCTAATGATCTCCTTGCTACTTCTCTTCTTACCTGGTCAAAAGATGAAAGTCTTATTACTCCTTCTTCATCTAGATCTACATCTACTCCTGTTGCTTGCTCAAAGGCTCTTATATTTCTTCCTTCTTTTCCAATAATTCTTCCCTTTACTTCTTCATCTGTAATTCTTACAACTGAAACGGTATATTCTGCAATATAATCTAAGACGCCGTGCCTCATGCTATCAACTAATATTTCTTGTGCTTTTTTATCTGCTGTCTTTGAAGCCTCTTCTTCTCTTTCCCTAATAATCTTTGCAACAGCAGCTACTTCTTTCTGTTCGATTAAATCTAAAAGTTCTTTTTTTGCTTCTTGTGCAGTTAGTGAGGACGCTTTCTCTAAAAGCTCTTCTAGTCTATCTTTTGTTTCTTGAAGCTTTTGTTTTTGCTTATCTAACTCTTCTTTTTCACTATCTAACTTTTCCTGTCTTTCAAGGAGTTTTTTTTCTAATTGAATTAAATCTTGATTTTGATCTGCCATAATATTTTAACAATAGAAGCTAGAGACTTATAAACTAAGCTCTTTTAAAGTGGAATATGGAAAGAATTATTTTTTTACCTCTCATATAACAACTAAGCCTTTTATTGCTAATGTTAATTATACCTTTTGGGGATTAATTGGTCAACAACTTCTTTAATAGTATCCCAATCAAAACCACGAGAAGCTAAAAATCTTGCCAGTTTTTCATATTGTTTTTTAGGTTCATCATTTTTATATCTTAATATCTTTTTTTTAGCTATTTTTTTTGCCTTATCTAAATCTGTTTCTTTCTCAATCTCTTCATCCTGCAAAACATCATCTATTAATTCCTTTGCTATTCCTTTTCTGATTAATTCTAGCTTAATTATCCTTTCTGCTCTTGGTTTAAATTTTGTTCTTTGCTCAATCCACCATTTAGTAAAATCTAAATCATTTAGGAAGTTTTTCTCTTTTAGTTTGTTAATAACTTTCTCTATAACTAAATCATCAGCTTTTTTCTTAATTAAATAATCTCTAACCTCTTTTTCACTACGAGGCCTATATGATAAAAATTTGAAGGACTTATTTAGGAAGGTTTCAAAATGATCCATTAAAGATTTATTCTTCTTTTGTTTCTTCTACTCCAACCTCTACAGGAGTTGGTGCGGTTTTACTTTTAGTCATTATCTGCTCTACAATTTTTTTAGCAAGATCTGGTTTTTCTCTTAAAAACTCTATTGCTGCTTGTTTTCCCTGACCTAACATTAATTCTCCATATCTAAAGAATGCGCCTGATTTACTAACTATTCCCATATCAACTCCAACATCCATTATGCCACCCTCTCTGGAAATTCCAGTATCACCCATTACATCAAACTCTGCAATTCTAAAAGGAGAAGAAACTTTATTCTTAACAATCTTAGCTCTATGTCTACTACCAATTACCTTATCTCCATCTTTTAAGCTTTCAATTTTTCTAATATCAATTCTTACTGATGAATAAAACTTTAATGCAAGTCCACCAGTTGTTGTCTCAGGATTGCCAAACATTACTCCAATTTTTTGTCTTAATTGATTTGTAAAAATAACTACGGTCTTAGACTTAGAAATAACACCTGTTAATTTTCTTAAAGCCTGAGACATAAGCCTAGCTTGAAGACCCATCATAGAATCACCCATTTCGCCCTCAATTTCAGCCCTTGGAACCAAGGCTGCTACTGAATCTATAACTAAAACATCTACTCCACCACTTCTTATTAAGCTTTCTGCAATTTCTAATGCTTGCTCACCTGTATCTGGTTGAGAAATTAAAAGATCATCTAGCTTTACTCCAATTCGCTCTGCCCATAAAGGATCGAGTGCATGTTCTGCATCTATAAAGGCTGCAACACCTCCATGTTTTTGTGCTTGTGCAATAATTGAAAGACAAATTGTAGTTTTTCCAGAAGCCTCAGGACCATAAATTTCGATGATTCTTCCTCTTGGCACTCCCCCTACTCCGAGTGCTAGATCTAAGGGAAGACAGCCTGTTGAGATAACAGAAATATCTAATTTTTGACCAATCTCTCCAAACCTCATAATTGATCCCCTACCATATTGTTTTTCAATTTGCTCCATTGCAAGATTGACTGCTTCGAGTTTTCCTGAAGCTTGGGCTTGTCCGTTTGGCATTGATTTTGCTGGATGTGTAGCGCGTGCCATTTCGTTCTCATTGTAACAACTTTTTGTTATAATGCAAGATGTAAAAATCGATTCCGGGGAGTAGTTTAACGGTAGAATGTGCGCATGGGGTGCGTATGGCCCGGGTTCAATTCCCGGCTCCCCGACACGCTAATTAAATTGCTTTTTATGGCCAATTTAGCTATAATCAACTCTACTTATGTTATCTTTCAAGGGCAAAAAAACAGATATTTATGATGACTTTCCTGCTCTTAAAAAAATTCCCGCTGATAAATTTCCTCAGTTTATTTTTATAATCCCTGATGGCAACAGAAGATATGCAAAAGAACAAGGTAAGACCACTTTTTGGGGACATAAAAAAGGGTTTGATGTAATTATTAATTTACTTAGAACCTTAAGGCCACTTCCAGTAAAAATAATTGGGTTTTGGGGATTTTCTTCAGATAATTGGAAAAGGAATAAAAAAGAAATAAAAGGACTGATGGGAATTTTTGAACTTATGTTAACCAAGTATCTTGGCGAATTAATGGAAAATAATTCAAGATTTATTCATCTTGGAAGAAAAGATAGATTACCAAAAAGATTGGTTGATAAAATTAAAGAGGTTGAAGATAAAACAAGTAAGAATACTGGACAGATTGTTTGTGCGGCGCTTGATTTTGGAGGAGAAGATCAAATGATTAGAATGCTTGAAAAAGCAAGAAAGTTGGATAAAAATGTAGAAATAACTCCAGAGCTTTTACATTCACTAAGAGATAGCAATGGAGTAATCCCTTCAGCTGATTTAATAATTAGAACCTCTGAAATTAGAACCTCAGACTTAGGCTGGATTAATGGAAAAAATACTACTCTTTACTTTTTACCTAATAAATATTTTCCTCAACTAAACCAAGGTGATGTTGTAAAAGGAATAGAATTTTTTGTTCATACTGAGAGAAGGCAGGGAAAATGATAACAGCTGAAGGAATTTCAGTATATAGACCACCTGATATAAAAGACTTGCCAGGATTTAATGTTCAAGAAGTTCGTGTTGCAGGAAACAGGGGTGCGTGTGGAGGAGTAGAAATGACTCTTGCCGTTGTAAACCAGGTTATGGAAGTAGTACCCCAAGGCGTAGATGTTTGGACGACAAATAATCCTGTAAACTTTCCACCCGCCTTTGCTCAATGGGGAGAACGCTTAAAAAATGCAAAAGGAGACATCTCTAAGGTACCCAATGAAGCAGTTTTAATAATTTCAGCGCATGGAGTTTCTCCCGAGGTGATTGCAGAAGCTGAGCAAAGAGGAATGGTTGTTATAGATACTACTTGCCCATTTGTCTTAGACGAACAAAATAAGGTTAGACAAACAGCCGCGGAGGGTTTACATAGTATCTTCTTAGGTGAGGAAAATCATCCCGAAACGATAGGAATAGTTGGACAAGTTCTACCAGAAATGATTACCGTATTTGATCCAGGGAAAAGAATACCCGATCAACCAATCCCAGATAATGCCAGAGTTTTTGCTAAAACAACTAATGACCCAGCGCAAACTCAAAGAGGTATTAGGAGACTTACGATTTTAAATTCATCCATTGACGCCTCAGATGCACACTCTTGTTATGCATTAAAAAATAGATTTGCAGCCGGAAAGCAGATGATTGGAGATGTGGATTTTTGGTTAGTTGTAGGTGACCAAACTAGTCATAATGCAAAGGGATTAAGAAGAATTTCTAGAGGAAAACAAGTTCCAAGCTCTTTGGTACGAGGACCTGAGGATATTAAATGGTCACGTTTTAAATCAGGAATTGAAGTGGTTGGAGTTTCTTCGGCAGCATCAGTTCCAGAAGAACATACACAAAGAGTACTTGAACCCTTTAGACAATTAGGCGTAAATGTTGTAGAATTACCACAGGCAATCCCCGAAGCGTATAGAATGTTTAGATTGCCCGAGGTACACTTACAAGCCTTGCAGCAAAGATTTGCATAAAAATGAATAACTATTACAAACAAAAACAAATAATTGCAAAAGTTGATAGAAAAGGAAATATTATTGGAAAGGTAGAAAAATGGGAAGCCCATAAAAAAGGTATTCTCCACAAGGCCTTAACTGTTTGTTTAATGTATAAAGATTACTACATTATTCAGCACAGAAAACATATTGCCTTTGATGGCGTATTCGATACAACAGTCTCCTCTCACCAACTATATATTAATGGAAAACTTCAAACTACCCTTGAGGCAACCTATCAATGCTTAGAAAGAGAATTAAATATTACAAAAAAAGATCTTTTAGGTACTCCTAAAAATTTAGGAGCAGTATATTATAAAGCAAAAGACAAAAAAAGCATTTTTACAGAACATGAAGTTTGCGAAATATTAATTGGTAAAGTTAAAAAACTTCCATTGGTAAATTATGATTTTGCTTATGGAATATCTTTAGTTAAAAAAGAAGAATTATTAAATAAAAAATCTAGGCTTTACGCAAATCTAGCACCTTGGGTTTTGGAAACAATTAAACAAAATATGCTTTAAGGATTACCTCTTTGGAGACTGTCTCTTTCTTCTTGCTTTTCCACCCATTCCAACTTTTCTTCTTTCTCTAACTCTTGCGTCTCTAGTTAACAAACCTTGTTTCTTTAGGATCTTTTTATTCTTTTCATCCATTCCTGATAGGGCTCTAGAAAGAGCATGAATAAATGCCTCAAGTTGACCTGTTTGTCCGCCACCAACTATTTTTGCAGATAGAATATATTTATCTAAATTATTTGTAACCCTAAGAGGTTCTTCAAATCTTGCCTTTGCTACAATTCCCTTAAAATAATCTAATGCTTTCTTGCCATTAACAACTATGTCACCTTTCTTAAGTTTTTCTTCTCCCATTACTAGGTCCTGACTAACACCAGTATAAAGCCTAAGTCTTGCGACTGATTCTTTCCTTTTTCCAATTGCGTATATATATTCTTTTTTAACTATATTTGCCATATTTATTATTTAGTAAATTTATCGTTAAATGTATGTACTTCTCCCTCAAAAACATGTAGCCTTGATAACATTTTATCTTTAAGTCTATTTTGTGGAAGCATCCCTGAAACTGCATGAATTATAACATTTTCTGGTTTTCTTTTCCTCAAATCTCCCAATGCTTCAGTCTTTAAACCACCAGGATATCCTGAGTGTCTGTAATATTTTTTTAATTTTTCTTTATTACCTGTAACTTTAAAATCTTTAGCATTAATAACTACAACAAAATCTCCCATATCTAAGTTTCTTACAAAATTGGATTTTCCTTTTCCCATAAGAAGTAAAGCAATATCAGTTGCTATTCTTCCTAAAACTTTTCCCTTAACATCTATTAAGTGCCATTCTCTTTTTACTTCACTTATTTTTGTTGATTTTGTTTGTTTCATATTTTATTTAGATTTTTTAACACTCTTTGTTGCCTTTTTAACTACTGTCTTTTTTGCAACTATCTTTTTACTAACTACTTTTACTTTTGACTTAGTAGTCTTTTTTACTACCTTTTCTTTTACTGGTTTTACATATTCTGCGTCACTTTTCTCAACCCATTCTAATATTACCATCTTAGCTTCATCTCCAACTCTTCCTCCAATTTTAATAATTCTTGTATATCCACCATTTCTATCTTTAAATCTTGGTGCAACATGGGAAATAAACCTATCTAGTGCAATATGAGAAAGACTTCCATGGATTTTTTGCATAGAAGCATTTGTTCCTTTTTTTGCGTGAGTTACCAATTTATCAATTTCTGGCTTTATTGCCTTTGCCTTTGCTTCTGTTGTTTTAATTGATTCATTTAAAACCAAAGCAGAAATAAGACTTTTAAATAAAGCCGTTCTCTCGTTTTTATCTCTTTTTAACTTTTTACCGAAAATACTCTTTTTCATAAAAATAAAAAAATCTTAAATCTCAAACCTTCAGTTTCGTTTTTTGAGATTTAAGACTTTGAGATTTAACAAAAATTAACTTTGTAAGCTAATTCCTTTTTCTTTTAACTTTTCTTCTATCGCGTTAATTGATTTTCCACCCATGTTTCTCATTGAAATTAATTCTTTTCTTGGTGTATCGAGTAATTGTCCAATTGTTTCAATGCCACCATTTCTTAAGCTATTGTATATTCTTGTTGGAAGATCCAACTCATCAATTGTTAGCTTTAATACTCCCTCTGCGATTCCAGGATGAGTTGCAACTGATTCTACTGTTGTTGCTTCTTTTGGTTCATAAATTTGTGAAAAAGATGCTGACAAAATTCTTGCTGCTTCATCCAACGCTTCTCTTGGCCCAACAACTCCGTTTGTCCAAATCTTAAGAGTTAATTTATCTAAGTTTGTTTGTCTTCCTACACGGGTTGCGCTAACATCTGGGGTTACTCTTCTTATTGGAGTAAAGATTGCATCAATTGGCATAACACCAAGCGTTCCAATCTTTCTTTCTTCCGCTACTGAATACCCCATTCCTCTTTCAACTGTTAATTCTAATTCAAGTTTTGCTTTTTTATCAGATAATGTTCCAAGATAGTGATCTTTATTTACTACTTCTACGTCTTCTGGAAGCTCTAAATCTTTTGCTGTAATTTCTTTTGGTCCTTTTACTGAAAGCCTAACTGTGCTTTGTTCTTTAGAATTTAAAAGTCTTAGATTAAGACCTTTTACGTTAAGAAGAAAATCTACTACGTTTTCTTTAAGACCTGGAACTGTTGAGAATTTATGTTTTGCTCCAGATATTTTTACTGAAGTTACTGCTGCTCCTGGAATAGAAACCAATAAGACTCTTCTTAAAGCTTGTCCTAATGTGTGACCATAACCAGATTCTAATGGCTCAATTACAAACTCTCCATATTCGGCAGTTACTTTTTCTTCTTTGATTTTAAAGATTGGTTCTGTCATAAGGTACTATTTTATCATTATCTTGAGTAATATTCAATAATTAACTGCAAATCGAATGGAACCTGTAGATCTTCCTTTTTTGGTAACCTTTTTAACTTACCTGACATGCCCTTTTTTTCAAGAAATGGAAGCACTTCAACTTCTTCTTTAAAGAGCTCCATTACCCTTGGATTTGTTTGCATCTTAGGTGAAAGAGAAATAACATCCTCAACTCTTGCTTGATATGAAGGGATTGTAAGTTTCTTTCCGTTTACATGAATATGTCCATGTGCAACAAATTGTCTTGACATATATCTTGTCTTTGCAAAGCCTAATCTATAAACCAAATTATCAAGTCTTGTTTCTAATGCTGAAATTATTAATTCCTTTGTATCACCTTTTTGTTTTCTTACGGTTTGAACAATTCTTTTAAATTGCTTTTCTAATAAACCATATGTTGTTTTTGCTTTTTGCTTTTCTCTTAGCTGTGATCCGTACTCTGATAATCTTTTCTTTCTTTTCTTACCATGAACTCCAGGAGGAGTATTAAGTCTTCTCATTAAGCTTTGTGAAGCTTTATCTAAAAGATTTACTCCTTCTTTTCTTGCTAATCTATGTTTTGGTCCTGTATATCTTGCCATTATATTCTCCTCTTTTTCTCTGCCCTAGGCCCATTGTGTGGCATAGGTGTTACATCTGCAATTAATGCAATTGAAAGTCCTGCTGATTTAATAGCACGAAGTGCTGCATCTCTTCCAGATCCAGGTCCTTTAATAAAAACGTCAACTGATTTAAGTCCTTTTTCTATTGCTTTTTTAGCTGCTTGTTCCATAGCTGTAGTTGCTGCAAATGGGGTTGATTTTCTTGTTCCTTTAAAACCTGCTGCTCCGGCAGATCCCCAAGAAATTGTTTCACCTTTTTCGTTTGTAATAGTAACTAAGGTATTATTAAAAGTTGCAGAAACATAAACACTACCTTTTTCTGTAACTTTTAAGTTACTCTTTTTTGCTTTAACTGTTTTTGTTGATACTTTTGTTGCCATATTATTTAGTTGGTGTTGCTCCTATTCCCATTTTTACTGCTTCTTCTTTCTTGATTGCTCCAATTGTAACTCTCTTTCCTCTTTTTGTTCTAGCATTTGATTTTGTTCTTTGTCCTCTTACTGGAAGATTCTTACTGTGCCTAACTCCTCTATAACTTCCAACTTCCCTAAGTCTTTTAATATTATTTTGAATTTCTACTCTTAAATCTCCTTCAATCTTATATTCTTCTAAAACCTTTGCGATTCTTTTTTGCTCATCTTCAGATAATGTCTTAATTCTTGTTGCAGCGTCAACTTCTGCTCTTTTTAAAATCTTAACTACATTTTTTCTACCAATACCAAATAAATAGGAAAGTCCTATATCTACTCTTTTTTCATCTGGTAAGTTTATTCCTGAAATACGCATAAATTAACCTTGCCTTTGCTTATGTCTTGGATTACTACAAGTAACCCTAAGCACGCCTCCTCTTTTTATAATCTTACATTTTGCACATCTTGGTTTAACACTAGCTTGAACTTTCATATTATTTTAACCTAAAAGTAATTCTTCCTTTTTCCTTATCGTATGGCGTCATTTCAACTCTAACTCTGTCTCCTGGAAGGATTTTAATAAAATGCATTCTCATTTTGCCTGATAAATGACATAAAACTAAATGTCCATTTTCAAGCTCAACTCTAAATAAAGTATTTGGTAATGATTCTTTAACTATCCCTTCCATTTCCATTGATCCCTGATGAGCCATAAAATATAAATCCTAAATTCATTTATCTTAGAATTTAGAATTTGTAAGCTTAATTATAACAAAACCACTCTTAAACCGCAAGCTTACGGGGTAAGAATTAATGGCCCATTACTTGTTATCGCAACTGTCCTCTCATAAAGTCCTCCAAGGCTACCGTCTTTAGTTCTTAAAGTCCAACCATCTTTATCTAATTTTAACTCAGGCTTACCCATGTTATAAATTACTTCAACAGCAATTACCATTCCTTCTCTAAGTAATGGTGTTTGATTAATTGGTTCCATAAGAAATCCTGGCACTTCTGGCTCTTCATGAAGCTTGCGACCTACTCCGTGACCTACAAGGGCCTCAACAACACTATATCCATTGTCTTCAACAATATCTTGAATTGTTTTTGAAATGTCTCCCACATGATTTCCTATTACTACTTTTTTAATTGCTTCTTCTAAGGCAATTTTACCAACCTTTAGAAACTCTTCAGTTTTTGAATTATTAGCTTTTCCAACAATTACCGTTTCAGACATGTCTGTATGAAAACCGTTATAAAAAACTCCACAATCTATTCCAATTACATCTCCTTCTTTTAGTCTATAGTCAGTTGGAATTCCATGCACTACAACATCATTAGTTGAAAAACAAACGCTATATTTATATCCATCAACTTTTTTAAATCCAGGCTCTCCACCTTTTTCCAATATTAATTTTTGGGCTAATTTATCGATTTCAATTTCCGAAACTCCTTCTTTTACAAAAGCCACTAACTCCCACATAACTTCTGAAAGCATCTTTCCGCCTTTTTGCATTATTTCTATTTCGTTTGGAGTTTTAATATTAATCATTGAAGTAAAAAATTAGATACCTAGCTGACTTTCTATATCTTTGTGAATTTTTTCAATTGCTTGTTCACCGTTTATTTCAATTAAAATTCCTTTTTCTTTATAGTATTCTAAAACTGGCTCAGTAAACTTATGGAACATTTCAATTCTTTTTCTGATTGCCATAAGAGTCTCATCTTCTCTTATCTCTTCTCTTCCTGAAATTCTCCATAAAGCTTCTTTATCTGAAATCTTAACTAAGATTACCTTATCTATATCTTGATTAAATTCTTTTGCCTGAGCCAAGGTTCTTGGAAAACCATCTAAAACATATCCATTCTCATATTCTTTTTTTCCTAAATACTCTTCTACTATCTTTAAAGATTTTTCATCAGGAACCAAATACCCAGCATTTATTAAAACTTTTATTTGTCTTCCTAGTGGAGTATCTTGTTTGGATAAAACTCTAAAAATGTGCCCAGTGGAAAGATATGGAACCTTAAGTGCTTGCCCAAGTAATTTTCCTTGGGTTGATTTACCGCTACCTTGTATACCAATAATTACTATTTTCATTTAGCGTATCCTTCGTAATTTCTCATTACGAGCTGTGCTTCGATTGCTTTAATTGTTTCAAGTACAACTGAAACTACGATAAGTATACCTGTTCCTCCGAGTGCAAGATTTTGAATATTTGAAAAAAGTCTTGCAACTTCAGGAAGAATTGCGATAAGACCCAAAAAGAGTGCTCCTGCTAGGGTGATTCTAGTTAAAATGTAATTTAGGTAATGAGCTGTTGGCGTACCTGGCCTAATTCCTGGAATAAAACCCCCATATTTTTGAATTTCTTCTGCAATCTTTTTCGGATTGAAAACAACTGCAGTATAAAAGTATGTAAATCCAACTACTAATATAAAATAAACTCCATTATATAAAAGTCCTGTTGGGCTAAACCAAACAGTAATTGCGGTACCAATATTATGAAGTATTTGATTTGGTGATACAACTAAATAATTTGCAAAAAGAGATGGAAGTAAAACTAGAGAAACTGCAAAAATAATTGGTATAACTCCAGCCTGATTTAGCCTTAAAGGAAGATGAGTAGATTGCCCTCCATACATTTTATTCCCCCTAACTCTTTTTGCATAATAAACTGTTATTTGTCTAGTTGCCTCATTAACTATAACAATTGAAGCAATAACTGCAATTCCCATTACAGCAAAAACTGCGATATTAAAGAAGTTTTGAGCATTAATAGTTGTTGCTGTTTGAGTAAAAAGAATTGGAAGCCTTGAGACGATTCCTGCAAAAATTAAAAGAGAAATTCCATTACCTACTCCTCTTTCAGTTATTAATTCTCCAAGCCAAACCATAAGCATTGTTCCTGCTGTCATGGTTAAAATTAAAGAAATTAAACCAATTATAGAAAGGTTATCGATAATACCTTGGCTTCTAAGTAATGCGTACATACCAATCGCCTGAAGTCCAGCAAGAGGGACTGTTAACATTCTTGTATATTGATTGATCTTTTGCCTGCCCGCTTCTCCCTCTTTTTGTAAGGCTTCAAGCTTTGGAAAAATCATAGTTAAGAGTTGCAATATAATCGAAGCATTAATGTATGGATTAAGACCCAAAGCCATGACTGAAAAATTTGCTAAAGTTCCACCTGAAAAAACATCTAATAAAGCTAAGAATTGGTTTTGAGAAAAAAGAGATTGAAGCTGTGCTGTGTTAACTCCAGAGACTGGTATATGAGCAAAAATTCTTGTTACAAGAAAAATAAAAGCTGTAAACAATATTTTTTTTCTAACATCAGGTGAATTGATGCTGTTTCTAAAAATTGAAAGTATTCTTTCCATCTATATGTTATTCTACACTACCGCCGGCTTTTTTGACTTTTTCTGCTGCTTTTTTAGAAATTGGCAATTTTACTGTATAAGCTTTGGTTAATTTTCCATCCCCCAATATCTTAACACCATATTCTTTGGCGTCATCCAAAGCAACAATTTTAGCATCTACTAACGCTTTGACATCTACAATGCTACCAGCTTTTAAAAGCTCTAGTGCTTTAATATTAACAATTACTGGAGTTTTTTTATATGAGTGGTTTCTATCTTTTCCTCTTCTAAATGGAAGTCTTTTAATAAGAGGGAGTGCTCCTCCTTCAAATGAAAGGGCTCTATTGCTTCTTGCGTTTTGTCCTTTTGTACCTCTTCCGGAGGTTTTAACACGACCAGTTCCGTGGCCTTGACCAAGTCTTCTTTTTTGTTTTGTTGTAATTTTTGTTAAACTATTTAGATTCATGTTTTGTCCTCTTTCTTTGTCCTTCTCTTTTATATCTTTCTGCAAGCCTCTTTAAAGCTTCAATTGTTGCATAAACATTACTTGCTTGATTATCAGTTCCTAAAACCTTTGAAGAAATATTAGAAATTCCCGCAAGAGAAACTACGCTTCTAACAGCTCCACCAGCGATAACACCGCTTCCTGTTGGTGCTGGTTTTAATAAAACCTTTGCTGCTCCAAGTTTAATGTGAAACTCAAATGGAATTGTTCCATTAATAATTGGAACTTCAATTGCGTGCTTTCTAGCAAGGGTTGATCCTTTTCTAATAGCTAGCGATACGTCTCCTGCTTTTCCCAACCCCACTCCAACCTTTCCTTGTTTATTACCAACTACCATAAGAACTGAAAATCCAATCTTGTTTCCTCCTTTAGTTTTTTTGGAAACTCTACTTACTCTTACTATTTTTTCCTCAAAGCCATCTTGATTTCTTTGATTGTAATCGAATTGTTTTAATACTTTATCCATTAGAATTTAAGACCTCCTTCTCTTAGTCCTTCTGCAATTTTTTGTACTCTTCCATGATATCTATATGAACCTCTATCAAAAATTACTTGTGTAATTTTTTTATCAAGAACTTTTTTTGCAAATAACTTACCTAGCTCAAAAGCCCTATCGACCTTTTTAACTCCCTTTGCCTCTGGCAACTCTTTTTCACTTACTCCAACAATTGTTTTTTGATTTTCATCATCAATTGCCTGAACATAAATATACTTATTAGATCTAAATACTGAAAGCCTTGGCTTATCAGCGCTTCCGTCAATTTTAGCTCTTACTCTTTTTTGTCTACTAATTTTTTGTGTTTTCATATTTTATTTTGCTCCTGCTCCAGCTACTGCCTTTGCTGCTTTTCCAACTTTTCTTCTAATATATTCACCAACATATTTTATACCTTTTCCTTTATATGGCTCTGGTGGCCTAATTGCTCTTATTTTTGCGGCTGTATTACCAACCAACATTTTATTAATTCCAGAAACTGTAATTATGTTTTCATTAACTGCAAATGTAATACCTGGTTCTGCTTTTATAATAACTGGATGAGAGAATCCTAAAGACAGCGTTAAAGTATCGTTGCTAGCTTGGGCTCTAAAACCTACTCCTACGAGCTCTAGTTTTGATTCAAATCCTTTACTTACTCCCTCAACTAAATTGGCAATCATTGATCTTGTTAGACCAAATAATGCTCTTGTTCCTCTATCATTTTTCTTATCCTGAGAAATGATTATTTGTCCATCTAAAACCTCTGCTTTTATACCAAAAGGAACTCTAAAAGACAAATTGCCCTTTGGTCCACTAACATTTACATCTTGATCTGAAAGATTAACTGTTATTCCTTCCTTAATTATAATTGGTTTTTTTGCAATTTTTGACATATTACCAGATGGCAAACAAGACCTCTCCTCCTACTCCATTTTTTTGTGCATTTTCTGCAGTCATTACTCCCTTGCTTGTTGAAATAATAACTTTTCTTCTACCTCTTTTTCTAACTTCTTCCATTTTCTTTGCTGGTTTGTATACTCTTAGTGATGGTTTTGAAATTACAATTACGTTTGTTAAAACTGGTATTCTTTTTTCATATTTAATTACTGCATTAAGTTGTTTTTTACCTTCAACTACCTCTTCTTTTATTGATTCTAAAAATCCTTCAGCAACCAATACTTTTCCAATAGCTTTATTAATAGAAGAGTATGGAAGTACAACTTCCTTTCTATTTGCCTTTGCGCTGTTTTTAATTCTTATAATAAAATCAGATACTAAATGGTTCATATAAAATTACCAGGTTGATTTAACTACTCCTGGAAGCTCTCCTTTCTGAGCTAACTCTCTAAAACAAATTCTGCAAACTCCAAATCTTCTCATATATCCACGTGTCCTACCGCAGATCTTACAGATATTCTTCTCCCTTGAAGAGAATTTTTGTTTTTTATTAAATTTAACTACGTTTGATTTTTTTGCCATATATTATTTTTGAAAAGGCATCCCCAGTGCCTTGAGCAATTCTAAACCATGCTCATCTGTTTTTGCTGTTGTAACAATTGATATTTCAAGTCCTTGTGGTTTTTCAAATCTACTTGGATCAATTTCTGGAAAAACCGCTCCTTCTGGAAAACCTAGAGTATAACTACCATGACCATCAAAGCTTGTTGTCTTAACTCCATGAAAATCACGAAGTCTTGGAAAGACTATTAACGTTAATTTTTGATAAAAATCATACATTCTTTTTCCTCTTAAGGTTACCACAAGTGCTATTTGATCTCCTTCTCTTAATTTAAATGTTGAAATTGATTTCTTAGCTTTCATAACTTTTGGCTTTTGGCCTGCAATTTGAACCAAGATCTCTGCTGCTTTTTCAATATTTTTCTTATCAACGAGAGCATCTTTTACTCCCATGTTAAGAACAATTTTAGAAAGCCTTGGAATGTCATGGATATTTTTAATTTTAAGACTTTCCTTTAATTTATTTATAATTTCCTTATTAAAATTTTCTTGTAATAAATTTTTCGTATTCATGATTTAAACCTCTGATTTACATTTAACACAAATTCTTGATTTTGTAT
>ERZ1292629.602-Hain-H43-01um-R1-602-length-39783-cov-23_pt1 | contig 32187 bp, 36 predicted proteins | sample MGYA00564399_ERZ1292629 | MGnify/ENA primary metagenome ERZ1292629 (study PRJEB36523, sample SAMEA6512636) | groundwater metagenome | collected 2019-01-08 | study: AquaDiva: Metagenomics assemblies of 32 groundwater samples
ATAGCCTTGGTAGTCCATTACACTACCAACTAGCTGATATCGCACAGGCCTTTCCTTTAGCGTTAAAACTTTACCCATCGACCGAAGTCTCAGGGACCATCGTGTATTAGTTCGTCTTTCGACGAATTATTCACGACTAAAGGGGAAGTTCCTATGTATTACTACCTCGTTCGCCACTAACTTTTCACAACCTTTGACTTGATATAATCGCATCTCTGAAAATGAAAAGTCCGTTCGACTTGCATGCCTTATCCACGCCGCCAGCGTTCATCCTGAGCTAGGATCAAACTCTAACTAAAAGTTAAAATTGCTTTGCAATTTTAATCCCGAGCGAAGCCGAGGGATATAATCCTTCGACAGGCTCAGGATAAATTTTGCTTAGCAAAATTTAGAACGAAACAAAACAAAAAACAGCACTTCGCTACGCTCAGTGTCTTCAACACTAAATTGTAAGGAAATCATTTTATTGTTTGTTAGAGTTTGTCTTTGCTCCAAAAATTATTTTTACTTACTCAAAAAAACAAACAAGCTTGCACTTGTTCTCAAAACCTATTCAGTTTTCAAAGAGGATTAAATTAAAACGTCATTCCATACAAGGAAAGACGCTGGGAAAGTATATACCAACGAAAAGTCATTGTCAATATAAAAAATAACCTGTAGTATGTAGCTATATGGCAACAAAGTTAATATATTTCGTACGGCATGGAGAAACTGTGCTTAACGCCCAAAATATCAGACAGGGACCGGAAGGTTCTTTAACCGAAAAAGGCAGAGAGCAAGCGCTGGCCACGGCCAAAAGATTTCCAAAAGAGGTAGGACGCCCTCAAATTATCATCGCCAGCCCGTATCAGCGCACAAAGGAAACCGCAGAAATTATCGCCAAGGAATTGAATATGAAAGTAAAATATTCCGATCTTTTGGTAGAAAAAAGAAATCCTTCCCAAGTAATCGGACACTGGGGAGGAGAAAGAGAAGTTAAACAAATAATAGACCGTATTGATAAAAGCTATCATGCCGATGATTTGCGGGTTTCCGACGAAGAAAATTTTATTGACCTTAAAGCCAGAGCAAAAAAATTATTGGCTTATATCGGAAAAATAAGACAAAAAAGAATTATTATGGTCACTCATGCCATTTTCTTAAAAATGGTAATATCTTATATGCTTTACGGAGACAAGCTTACTGCTTCGGAATACAACAACTTGAGTTATTTTAATCCGATAAACAATGCCGGCATGGCTATTTGCTCGTATACCCATCATTGGTTTAAAAAAGACGAATGGAAACTCATCATCTGGAACGATCTTGGTTAAATTCTTGCGAGTTAATTAATAGTCAAATTTACAATCTCTCCTTTTTTGTTCGTAGTGTATGTAAAATTTTTCGTTTCTTGGATGTGTCCGTCTTCATATATTACTGTGCCGGAATTTTTTTCCAAATCAATCGTATCGGAAACGACATACCAAGTCCCGCCCAAAACAGCTTTGACCGGAGAAAGTTTTGAGATATTTTCACGCAAATAATTTTCCACCCCTGTTCTCTCGGTTAATTCTTTGTCTATTATGACCGGGGCAATTGCTTCTTTCCCGTTAAGAAAATAGAAAACTCCAAAAATAACACCGATGACGATAATGATGAGTAATGTTTTTTTCATAAGAAACGTGGCTCTATTTTACTTCATTGCTTCGGCGTCTGTTTTTGACATAAACTTGAACTGATTGCCCCCGCACGCACTGCACTGCCCTTTGGCAAAATACCTGCCATTCTTTTCCTCAACCTTCGCATTTTTCATCATTTGCATCGTCGGCTTCTTGTTCCCATCCCTACACTTCATACACAAAGCTTTTAGTTCTGCCATAAAATTTATAAATACTTAATTAATTATTAATATAATTTGATTATACCATATTTTTAAGTTTTCCGTATATCTGCCCAAAGAGATATTATCCCCAAAGCCAAAAAGAGCAAGGCCTCCAGCCAATTCTGTTTTTGAAAGGCTTCAATCAAAGCAATCCCAAAAAAGATTATAAATACCGCCAGATTTGTAAATTTTAGATTTTTCATACTAATACTCTAACATTTTTATTTAAGCAAGAACGGTTTTTGCTTAGTAGTTCTTGCTTAGTATTGATTTAATAAAATTATGCGGCCAGACGCTCCTCGGTATTCATCAATAGCGAAAGAGACCGGCCAAAAGAAGCGAGTCGTGCACGAAGCCCGGGCGCGCTCACACTCTTCTCAAGCTCGGCGTGCTGAGCCGCAAGTGAAGCAAGTAATTTATAAAATATCTTATCCGTTATTCTTGAATTATTCTCGCTGAGCCCCTGCACCAGCTCCACAAGTTCTCCACTCTCGAGTCCTAAATAAAATACCGGCACACCCTCAAGACTTGCCCGGAGGAGTTTCCTATCGGCGAATCGGAGGCCGTAACGAATTTTTGCCCCACCCTGCTTAGCAATCTTTTGGATTTTTTCTTTTTTCTCTTCCGTCCGCCGACCATCTCCGCCTTCGTGTACTTCATCGAAAGCACCCACCACTTCACCGGTTATGCGATTAAGGATCAAGTTATCGACACCGTTTTTATAATCATCATACGGCGCAGTCCGAACAACCAAAAAATCTTTTCCAAGCTTTTGGGAAAGGAGCACGGTGATTGCCATCTCCATTTGCCCGTTCTTTTCTCGCATTTTATTCTCCCGCCATTTGGCGATGATGTCGTCTTCTGTCTGAGCACCGTAATTTTCCCGATAAAACGCCTGAACTTTCGGATTACGTGCACTGGAAAAACCAAGTTCTCTTTCCCGCACAAAATTCTTATCCGCTTGAACCGCCCCATCGCCGTAGAGTTCCACATATCCTTTAGGGTTAAGTGTTGCATCGCGCGCAAGCAAGTCAATCAGGCCATGTTCATTTCTAACTGCTTCATTTGTCTTCTGAGACTGGTTATCAAGCATCGCCCCAAGCATTTCTTTTGGATGTCGCCGACTTTCCGGCCCTCTTCGTTGTTCGCTAAAATTTTTCATAATAGATTTTTCAATAACTCTATTCTACCCGAGTTTGATCCTTATCTCAATCCATCACCAAAAGCTGGCTCGGATGCTAATATCCGCCTAGAGGCGTGCAAGTTGAAACAATTCATTATTTAGACTCTTCTCTATTCTGATATAAAACATCTAAAATTATTCTTTTTTTATCATACTTCTCTTTTATCTTTCCCAGTAAATAAAGCAGCGGCGCATTGCAATTAAAATCATAGCTGGCCAAAATGTCTACCAGTTGTCTTGTCTCTTTCAGTATTTTCTTTTGTTTTCCTTTCGGTAATTTTAACCGCCGATTTTCTAAATCAATTAAAGTAATTTGAGTTGTCATTCCAACGTCTTCGGTTACCAATTCCATAAAAAGAGATCCTACTAATTCTTTAGCTACAGCTAAATTACGGATTTCATCTTCCAGTTTTTCTATAGTCAAGTCTGCTTCACTCAAGCTTACTCCGAGATTACCTTCTAATTTTGTTTTTTCATGTGGTTTACCACTGATAACATAACCGCCCCTTTCTCCTAATTTCAATTCTTCCCCTGCCTCTTCTATTTCTATTTCTCTTTCTGCAGCAGCTTTCGCTTCAAGATCAATCGGTTGACCTTCTTTTCTTTTAAGATATTCCGGAAAAGTTTCGTTTGGATTAAATTTTTCTTCCATAAAATTTTATTAATTATTAAAAACGACTTTCCATTCCTTTATTATATTCCTTAAAATAAGCATATTCAAGCATTTCTCCTTTTCGTTTCTTCTCCTTGCTTTCTCTCAATCCACCACGATCAACTTACTCGGATGCCGATGGCCATTGATAATGCGAACTTTATTTTTAGAAACTTTAAAGTGCCTAGCGACAAGTTCTAAGACGCGGGTATTGGCCATGTTGCGCTCGGCTTTTTCGCGAACGGAAATTTCAAAACGGTCTTTTAACTTTTTCTTAAAAGACTCCTTCCCCGCTCCGGCGATGACTTTGACATGGATATAGGTAGCCAATTTACTTCAAGAAAAATAAATACAAGCCAACAATTATTGCTAGCAGTCCGTAAAAGGCAAAAGGGCCCCGGAATTTTTTGACGGACATTTCATTAAGCGATTGCGGAATAAAGATATACATCAAGCCTTTCAGCATAACCAGCCAAACAAAAAATGTCACGGTAGTTCGCCATGTCCCATCCCAGATATTGTATTGGATGAGATACATTGACGACAAGAAAATCAAAATTACGCCGGTTAAATAGACAACGGCCGGATGATCAAAAAAATCTTTGAGTAAATGCGGAATTGTCTTGCCTTTGAAAAGGACAAACAAACCACTGATTGCCAAATAGACTCCTAATATTTTTGCAGTTAAAATTGTGATATCCATAATAATAAATTAAGTTACTAATAATAATTAAATTATATCACTTTGCTTATTTTATACCACACTTTATTTTAAGCGCTTCAAGGTCGGCTTGGGTTAAAACTTCATTATTACCCTGGTTAAGCCTATACATTATCGCTTTAGCATCGTCCACGTGTTCCAACCCGAGAGCATGTCCCAGCTCGTGCGCTAGCACCCGCACGAGCTTTTCCCGATTACTAAATTCGTAAATATCTATTTCCCTATTTGAACCGTCGCTGAAATACACGCCCTCTTCAAAGGATTCGCCGCGCGAAGCGTTGATTGTATTATATTTGTTCACCGAAAGATTAAGCGTTGCGACCAGGCGGTTTAAAACAACGACCATAGAATTTATCTCACTGATTATTTCATTAATTTTTGCCTGCCAAACTTGTAATTCTTTAGCCTCGGCTTCCAGCGCCAAACGATCTTGTTCTACCTTATTATATTCCAGCCGTGGAGCTCCGCCTTTTTTATTCCAAAAGTTTACCTCAGCTTCATAAGCTTGCTGTTTTTGGTTGAAATCTGCCACTCGCGCATCATAGGCGCTTTTTTCCGTATCATATTCTATTTTAAGCGCTGTAAATTTCACTTTGAGCATATCGTAGGAAGTTTTATTGTCTTTCACGACAATACCCAAACTGGCGAGTTTGCTCGTCGCCTGCTGGCGATAATCATAAATTAAGTTAATTTTCAAAACATTCCTCGGCCACAAGCTTTGGACCAAGGTAGGCGCAGAACCAACGGGCGTATAAATAAAAAGATTTTTTCCGAAAGGTTTTTCCCAGATGGTTTCCGCGTCAGCCAGCGCGCCGAGAAAATAACTTTTTGAAATATTAAATTCCGCATCAAAAGTGCCGAGCGCGTATGGTATCGGCTCGGAGCAGGGAGCTTTTATAAAAAGCGCATTAAAATTGTTTTGCAGCGATAAAAACTGCGTACCCAAGGTAGACCGAAATTGATAGGCTAGCGCTCCGACGAAAAGGAAAAATATGAAAATTTTTAAAACTTTCTTCATGGTTCGGTTTTACTCACCATGACCCTGAGTTTTTCGAATGGGTCAATTTGTTTTATTTCTCCGTTAAAGCATACCTATCTAAAATTGCTTCAAAAATAAGCGGAGCGACGATGGTAGCATCGGATTCAATCACGAACATCGGAGTATCTTTAGTCAGCTTGTCCCAAGTGATTTTTTCATTCGGAGTGGCGCCAGAATAGGAACCATAAGAAGTGGTACTGTCGGAAATCTGACAAAAATATCCCCAAGAGCGGACCGGTTTTTTCAGATCATATTTTATAGAAGGCACGACACAAATTGGAAAATCTCCGGAAATGCCCCCGCCGATTTGGAAAAATCCCAAGCCCGATCCGTTTTTAGAAAGTTCTTGATATTGGTCGTAAAGACACATCATATATTCCACACCGGTCTTCATCACTGACGGCTTCACTTCGCCCGCCTGACAATAGCCGGCAAAAATATTTCCCAAGGTGGAATCTTCCCAGCCCGGCACAACCATCGGCAGATTTTTCTTGGCTGCTGCCAGGAGCCAGCAATGTTCAGGGTCGCCTTCGTATTTACCTTTCAATTCGTCGGACAAAAGTATTTGATAAAAGTATTCATGCGGGAAAAAACGCTGGCCGTTTTTTTCCGCTTCCTTCCATTTTTTTAAAATAATCGGCTCAATCACGCGAAACGCTTCTTCTTCGGGAATTGACGTATCGGTCACTCTTCGTTCTCCCCTGTTTAAAATCGCCTCATCGTCTTCCTTGGTAAAATATCTGTAATCCGGATAATCTTTATAGCTGTCGTGGGCCACTAATCTGAAAATTGATTCTTCCAAGTTTGCACCGGTGCAAGAAATAGCGTGCATTTTATTTTCCCTGATCATGGCCGCGAGCGTGATACCGAGTTGCGCGGAAGACATCGCTCCGCCCATCGCCAGGAGCATTTTGCCTCCGGTGTCCAGATGTTTCTTGAAAGCAATCGTCGCATCCTTCATCGCGCGAGCGTTAAAATTATGAAATAATTTTTGAAACAGGCCCAAAATTGAAATTTCTTTTTTCATATAGATATTGTAGCAATAAACGAGAAGCAAAAACAAGTTTACTTGCTTATTGAAAGTCTTATAACGTGAAACGGCGTCGTTCTGCAGGAAACCTGCGAGAATAACGCCGTTGATACCTCCTTTCTTTTATCCGCCTTTGGCGGAGACCTCTTTTACGCTGGTGGGCGCTTGGCTTGAACTATCGGGTGCTGGGAAGTTCAACGATCCCCTTTTCAATAGCGCATTGTACTAACTGCGCCCTGTCGTGAACACCCAACTTGCGATGCAAGCTGGTCCTGTGCGCCCCGATTGTGTACACGCTCAGGTCCAGCCTTTCAGCGATTTCTTTCACCGAGATCCCCTTGACCAATAGATTCAGCACCTCGCTCTCACGCGCGGTGGGGATGGTGCGGTCACGGGGAGCACACCTAATACCCCTTTTAAAGAGCCTGGCCGACAGACATAGAAGTTCTTCCATACCATCTCCTTCGTCTAAAAATTAACACAAAAAATAGATTTGTCCAGTTTTTTACTGATCTATTAAAGATTCGCCAAACGGCTCAATTTGTGGGAATTAAACTGTTAGGCTTGTTTTTTAAATCCGGATATGCGATAATCATCTCATGAATTTGGTGGCGAAGATTCTGCCCTATGCGCAGATTATCCTATCGGTAATATTGGTAATAGCCGTTTTGCTCCAGCAATCCGCGGCCGGTTTGGGAGGCGCTTTGGGTGGGAATGACAGCGCGTCCTTTCATCACACCCGCCGAGGCTTTGAGAAGTTTCTTTTTTACTTATCTCTTGTTTGTGGAATTCTTTTTGCTTTGTTTGCATTTCTCAGTATAATAATAAAAAAGTAACTAAAATTTTGTTTTTAAATTTCTTATATGGAAAAATTTTATAATTGGATACGCCAGTTAAGAATTACTGGCAAATTACCTGGAAAAGAGGAAATTAATTTGGTTTTTACCGCCTTCTCAAAAAAAGAACGAGTATTTTTTATTGTATTAGTGATAATACTTTTAATCAGCACCCTATCGATACTTGAGAGTATTAATAAATCTTTGATGGTTCGCATACCCTTGCGCGGGGGATCCGTCTCTGAAGGTATCATTGGGACTCCGCGTTTTATAAACCCGGTACTGGCAAATTCTTCTGCCGACCAGGATATGGTCGCGCTTATCTATTCCGGACTGATGAGAAAAAATACGGATGGCACTCTGACTCCGGATTTGGCCAAAAAATATGAGATGTCCAAAGATGGTTTAATTTATACTTTCACTCTAAAAGATAAAATATATTTTCATGATGGAAAACCTGTTACCGCGGATGATGTAGTTTTTACCGTCAGCGAAGCCAAAGATCCAATCATTAAAAGTCCGCGCAAAGTGGACTGGGACGGCGTAATCGCCGTAAAAATAGATAATAAGACAATTCAATTCACTCTGAAACAGCCTTATTCGTCATTTTTGGAAAATGCGACACTCGGCATTATGCCGGCATTTTTATGGAAAAATTCACCCATAGAGCTCAGTAATGCAAATATAAACCCGATCGGCTCCGGACCTTATATGATAAAAAACATCAGCAAAGAATCATCGGGTGTTATAAATTCTTATGAATTAACGCCGTTTAAAAAATTTGTATTGGGTGAACCATATCTTCAAACAATAAATTTATATTTTTATTCGAATGAAGACAACCTCGTCCAGGCGCTGGAAAACGGAGAAGTGGATCAGATAAGTTCTATCACTCCCTTAAATGCGGATATTTTAAAAGAAAGAAATTATCAAATAGAATCCTCGGTGCTTCCGCGGATATTCGGACTTTTCTTTAATCAAAATCAGAACCGTCTTTTTACCGATAAAATCATTACCAAGGCTATTGATCAAGCTATCGATAAAGACAAAATAATCCGTGATGTGCTGTCGGGTTATGGTGTCGCTATTGATAATGCCATACCGCCCAATATGATTGCGTACCAGAAATTAAACGAGAAAAATGGCGTTTCGCGTGAAAAAATATTGCAAAATGTACAGAACAGTTTGGCCAAAGACGGCTGGGTCAAGGGTTCGGATGGATTTTTGCAAAAGACTATAGCCGACAAAAATAAAAAGAAGACAATTGCCACGCTGGAGTTTTCCATTTCCACCGGCAATGCTCCGGAGCTTGCCAAAACTGCTGAATTGATCAAGCAAGACCTGCTCGCTATCGGCATGAAAGTTGACATAAAAACTTTTGAGATCGGCAATCTAAACCAAAGCGTAATCCGTCCGCGAAAATATGACGCTCTGCTTTTCGGGCAAATTATAAATCACGAGTCTGATTTATTCGCTTTCTGGCATTCTTCACAAAGAAAAGATCCGGGGCTCAATGTTGCCATGTATACTAATACGAAGGTGGATAAAATTTTAGAAGAGGCGGCTATTACTATCGATGAACAATCCAGAATTAAAAAATACACTCAATTTGAAGATGAAATAAAAAAAGACATGCCGGCTGTTTTCTTATATAGTCCTAATTTTATATACGTGGTATCGGGCAATCTAAAAGGACTTTCCATTGACCACATTATCTCCCCTGCCGATCGTTTTTTAAATATATATTTATGGTACACCCAAACAGAAAACGTTTGGAAAATATTTTCCAAGTAAAAATTAATAAAAAAAATAACAAAATAAAAATGACTAAAAAAACAAGATTATCTTTCAGTTCTATCAGTCTGGAAAATAAAGAAGAGAAAAAAAGGACAACCAAAAGTTCCACTTATCAATACACCAAGAAAAGGTTCGGGCAAAACAGAGATTCTCGTTCGTTTAACTCTAAAAATCAATATAAAAATACTAAAGGCATAAAAATCCCCTCTCCGGAAAAAGGAGTAATCCGCATTATTCCGCTGGGCGGAGTGGAAGAAATCGGCAAGAATATGACTGCGATAGAGATTGGCGATGACATCATTGTAATTGATGCCGGCATGCATTTTTCCAATGAAGCAACCCCGGGGGTCGATTATGTTATTCCAAACACAACTTATTTGGAAGAACGCAAAGATAAAATGCGCGCGTTAATTATTACTCATGGGCATTTGGACCATATCGGAGGCGTGCCGATAGTTCTTTCGCGCATCGGCAATCCCCCGGTCTATTCTAGAAACCTTTCTATTCTAATGATGAGAAAACGCCAAGCGGAATTCCCGCACTTGCCGGCCATGAAGGAAAATATTGTGGAAAAAGATTCAGTTATAATTTGCGGAAAAATAAAAGTCAGATTTTTCGGAGTTACCCATACTATTCCGGATGCAATGGGGGTAATTATAGAAACCGAACACGGATGGATCGTGACCCCGGGAGATTATAAACTGGACCAAGTGGACGGAATCGTTTCCCAGGAAGAAGAAAAAGAATACTCGATTTTTGACAAAGCCAAAGTGCTTCTTTTGATGACTGATTCCACTAACATTGAAAACGAAGGTTTTGCATTGCCGGAAATAAAAGTGCACCAGGGGCTTGAAAATTTGATAAAAAAAATACATGGCCGAATAATTATCGCGGCTTTTGCCTCGCATATCACGCGCTTGGCTCATGTGGTCAAAATCGCGGAAGCTTTGGGAAAAAAAATAGCGATTGACGGGCGTTCAATGAAAACCAATATTGAAGTAGCGATAGAAACCGGACTTTTTCAACCAAGAAAGGGCACGATCATACCGATAGAGGAAGCGGGTAATTATCCGCCAAATAAAATTGTCGTTCTGATGACGGGCGCTCAGGGTGAAGAGTTTGCCGCACTTAATCGCGCCGCCAATAAATCACATACGAGATTTTCACTGCATAAAGGAGACACAATAATACTTTCCGCATCTATTATTCCGGGCAATGAACTTCAAGTGCAGAAAATGAAAGACGGCTTGTCGCGCCAAAGCGTGAAAATCATCAGCTACCGCACGCCGGGAGAAGATTTCGTCCATTCCACTGGACACGGCAATCAAGAAGACATAAAATGGCTCCATCGAAAAACCCATCCGAAATTTTTTATACCGATTCACGGACACCATTATCATCTTGAGCTTCACAAAGAGCTGGCTATGGAACTTGGCATGTCCGAAGAAAATGTCGTTGTTCCCGACAATGGTTCAATCATTGAAATATCTCCTGATGGACAGAAAATAACAGTGCGCAAGGAAAAAGCTCCGGCCGGGCTAATGATGGTGGATGGTTCCTCGGTCGGCGATGCGCAAGATGTTGTTATTCGCGATCGGGTTATGCTTGCTCAAGATGGAATGTTCGTCATCATTGCGCTCTTGGATCAAAAAACCGGAAAATTAAAAAAATCGCCGGATTTGATTTCTCGCGGATTCGTCTATCTAAAAGAAAATCAGGAGCTTTTGCGCCAAGTAAGAATTATTATCAAAAAATCAATAGAAGACGCAGCCGCTAAAATGCCTGCCCGCCTAGACTCGGCGAGGCTGGTCCAGCCAAACTACGGCGGGAATATGGTGGATTTTGATATAATCAAAGCGAATTTGGGAGAAAGCATCTCAAAATTCTTATATCAAAAAACCGCCAAAAGACCTTTGGTCATACCGGTGATACTAAGCGTATAAAATACTTGTCCCGTACTAAATTTTTGATTAAAACAAATGACCATTAAAAATAAAAACTTAAAATTTTAGTACTGGGATGTTTAAGGAAAATCAAAAACTAAAAAATATTTTCTTTCTGGGTTTTTTACTGTCTTTGCACTTAGCTTTTGTCACTTATGTTAATTCAAGTTTCCTTTCCATCTTTTTCGGAGAAAAAAATGTTAGCCTGATATATATTTTAGGTTCTACGACTTCCCTATTTGTACTTTTTTTTATACCCGAAATACTTAGAAAAATGGGGGAGTATAGATTTCTACTTTGGTCATCCGGCTTAAGCGCTTTTTCCCTCCTTTTATTAGCCACTTTTAAAAGTTCCGTGATAATTATCCCGGTATTCATTTTTTATTTCACTTTGAATTATTTGATCATTTTTGCGCTGGACGAGTTGGTGCAAATATTTTCCAAAAATTCTTCTATGGGAAAAGTACGCGGATTATATTTAACCATCATCAACCTAGCTTGGGTAATAGCGCAAGTTATTTCCGGAAAAATACTGTTATATTTTTCTTTTCCTGCTTCCTATTTTATAGCTTTTGCAATAATGGCTATTTTTTTCCTCGCCGCTTTTTGGAGCTTGAAAAATTTGGTTGATCCGAAATATGACAAAGTCTTGGCCTGGGAATCGTTTAAAAATTTCTTTACAAATAAAAATCTCGCGCGCGCTTATAAAATAAACTTCCTTCTGCAGTTTTTCTATGTTTGGATGGTTATTTATACGCCAATATATTTATATGCCCATTTGGGTTTTAATTGGAAAGAAATCGCCACAATATTCACCATAATGCTTTTGCCATTTGTATTAATTCAATTCCCCCTAGGTAAGTACTCGGATAAAATCGGAGAGAAAAAAATGTTAATATTGGGATTTTTAATCGCTTCAATTGCAACCCTCTCGCTCTTCTTTATCAAGAAAAACGAAGTTTGGATTTGGGCAGTCGCTCTTTTCACTACCAGAATCGGTGCAGCTATTATAGAAATCATGAATGATGTCTATTTCTTTAAACATATAACAAAAGAGAACGACGAATTTATCGCAATTTACCGCAATACTGCCCCAGTGTCTTATGTATTGGCCCCGCTTATTGCTTTCATTGTCTTCAGTTTTATACCGTCGTTTAATTTTATTTTTATTATTCTGGGAGCCTTGATGCTCTACGGAGTTTATTTATCTTCGACAATAAAGAGAAACGACATTTAATTATCCTTCGCAGCTTCGAGAGTAACCAAAACATTTTTCTCGGCGCCGCGGTGGAGAATTTTTAGATTAATCACTTGTCCGATTATCTTCTCGCGAATTATTGAAGAAAGGCTGGTCTTATCGTCCAGTTTTACTCCATCAACTTCCAGGATGATATCATTTTCCACTATACCGGCTTTATCCGCCGGAGAACCCGGAACAACCGCCAATTCATTCGTGGTTGTTCCCGCTTTTACCAATACTCCATAATCGACGGTTAAATTATTTTTATCCTTCATCTCCGCATTTACAGTCACATAGCGAATGCCTAAATATGGACGAACAATTTTACCGGTTTTCTTAACCGATTCAATCGCCCCTTTGACGCTATTAATAGGCAAAGCAAAACTAATATTTTGCGAACCCTGCACGATGGCAACATTCACGCCGATTACTTCTCCCCTGAGATTAAGCAGCGGTCCTCCGGAATTTCCCGGATTAATCGCCGCATCGGTTTGAATCACATGATCTAAAATTTCCGCCTTGCCGGAGCTATCGCCCGCAGTTATTGAGCGCGCCAAACCGGAAATCACACCCACTGAAACAGTATTCCTAAATTCCCCGAGCGCGTTTCCGATAGCGATAACGCTCTGCCCTACTTGAAGCGGATCAGAATCACCTAGCGCGAGATACGGGAAACCGGAACCTTCAATTTTAATGAGGGCGATATCCAAGACCGGATCACGAGCAACAACTTTCGCGATATGCTTTTTTCCGTCGTTGGTAAATACGGTATATTCCGCATTTTTTTGATCAACGACATGTTTATTGGTGACAATCAAGCCATCGCTCGACACAAAAAATCCGGACCCGCCGCCAATTTCTTTTTTCTCCGTACCATTTTGACGATATTGATATTGCGGAATATTAAAATTAAAACCGGGAAATAAATCACCGAATGGGTTTTGTTGTTGGTTTGGATCAATATAAGCTTCGTATTTAGGAACTTGTTGAGAAATGATTATAGAGATAACGGCCGGATTGGTTTTTTTGACCGCATCAATCACAAAAGAATCCTGAGAAAAAATTGATTGTTTCTCAATAATTCTTTCCGTAGTGGTTTTTTCATCATTATTTCCGGTTTGTGCCTCCTTTAGATATTCTTTGGCAAAATATCCAAAAACATTCGCCCGATAGCGCCAAACTACACCGACTCCAATCAAAATGATAATCAAAAGAGACAGCAAGCTGGTAAAAAAAATAGAGGCAAAATCTTTATTGGTAAAAACTTTTTTAATGAATTTTGTGATATCTATTTCCTGCATAATATACCATTATATTCACCTTTTTATTTTTAGCAAGTGGTTCTTATAAATTCTCTCCCCATAAGGCTTCAGGCGCACGATTTTTACCAAAATGCCTTTATTTTTTAAGTCTTTTTTCAAATTCCGAACATACGCCACTTGGTCATAGCCCAAGGCAATAACATCCGGTTTTTCTTTCAAAATATGAGGCAAATATTTAACTTGTCCTCCCAGCACCACTTTGTCCGCGAATTTACTGTTTTTCACCAAAACAAGCCTTTCATTTTCAGAAAGTTTTGGTTTTCTCCGTTTAATTTTAATTACATTTTTATCTCTTGCTATTGAAACAATTAAAAATGAATTTCTTGTAAAGTTTTTTGCCTGTTTAAAAAAATTAATATGACCCTTGTGTAATCCATCAAAAGTTCCAAAAACCATTATTTTTATTTTTTTATCCACATCTTTCTTTGACATAATATATAAGACAAGTATATACTAAAAATGTTCGTTTAAAAATTGAAAGGAGTGATTGGGGAAACTGGTTAGATTCCAGTACAGTGCCGCTACGGTAAGTCCCGAACACCAACAGGTGGAGGGAACAAGTCCGAACACCAATCATTTTGTTAGTCCCGAGCAGGATAAACCTTCTTTTCTTTTGAAGGACCAAAAATTCTGCCCAGCAGGATTTTTTTTGTGCCAAAATTTATGCCAAAAAATAAAAAAATAATTTTAATAGTTCTAATTTTTTTAAGTTTTTTCGGGATTTTCTTTTATTCTTCGCAAACAACTTCTAAGGATAAACCAATTCCTGTTTCGGAAAATATAAAAAGTGCCAATACTGCCAATACTATTTTGGAAATAAACGGTACTCGTTATGAGGAAGAGATTACGGGTCAAATAAGCGTTTATGATTTCATGAATAAGTTTCGGGGTGAAGGGAAAATAAATTTCACGGAAAAAAATTATACGGGAATGGGAAAATTTATTGAAACAATCAACGGAATTAAAGGAAATGGAAATCAGAATTGGATTTATTATGTAAATGGCAAAGAAGCGCAAGTTGGTGTTTCAAATTATAAGATAAATCCGGGAGATGTCGTATCTTGGAAATATGAAAAGTTAAATTATTAATTAAAAAAAAATTATGAAAAATATAAAAATAAAGTTCGTAGTATTTTTTTCAGCAATTGTCTTGTTTGGGATTGTTACCACGGCCTATGCAACACTCAATATCGAAACAGAAGTGAATGTGCCCGCGAGCTGTACTGTAACTGATACCGACGGAGTAGCGCATAACTACCCGCAAGTAGATTCTCCGAATTCATACCTAGCTATTTGCGCATTGGATGCAGCGATAAAGAATGGTTCTATATCTAACACACAACTTTCAAATCAATTTCCCAGCCTAGGTCTGTTTATTACCACGATTAACGATGTCGCTGCCAATCCAAGCGGTCAATATTGGGCAATTTACCAAAATGGAAATTTTGCGAATTTTGGCATTACTTCACTGCCAGTCGTAGCGGGAGACACAATTGTATTTCAGCTCCACGATTTTTCCGACAACAATTTGGGAGACCAGGCCACACTTCATATCCTTTCATTAGGCACTCCGGCTGCTCCAACTGGCGGGGGTCCCCTTCTCACACCCGCCGATATCCCTCCCATTGCAACACTTGCTCCAATTATCAAACCAACTTTTGACACCAAAAAGGCTTTTGGCTTTCTGATTGCACAACAAAAAAATGATGGGTCTTTCGGCGAGGATCTTTATACGGGTTGGGTTGCTTTGGCGCTGGCATCGGGGAATTATCAAGACCAAACAATAAAACTGGTAAAATATTTTGGAGAATCCGAAACAACAGGCACTCTTTTGACGGATTATGAAAGACACGCAATGGCCTTGATGGCGCTCGGACTCAACCCCTATAATACTAATGGTGAAAATTATATTGAGAAAATAACTGCCGGCTTTGACGGTAAACAGTTCGGTAATGCAAGCGAAGACAATGATGATATTTTTGCTTTAATCGTTCTGCAAAACGCAGGCTACACGCCAAATGAAAAAATGATAAGTGATGATATAAATTTTATTTTGAGCCAACAGAAAGAAAATGGGTCTTGGGATGAGTCCGTAGATATGACTGGTGCTTCTATGGAAGCTCTATCGGCTTTTTCCCCTATCCCCGGGATAGGGGAAAGTTTAGAAAAAGCGAAAGAATTCTTAAAACAAAACCAGAAAGATAATGGCAGCTGGGGTAATAATGCCTCTTCAACCGCTTGGGCACTGGAGGGCATTTTTGCCTTAAATGAAAAACCGGAAGATTGGATAAAAAGTGAAAATACTCCGTTTGATTATCTTGCATCAATACAAGACACTGATGGCGGAATAAAAAACGAAAATACACAGAATAAAATTTGGGAAACTGCTTATGTTGCTTCCGCTTTATCCGGCAAGACCTGGAATCAAATAATGCAAAAGTTTGAAAAACCAAAGATGCCAGCCGTGATAGAAACTGCGCCAATAAAAAATACACATATTACTAAAGCGAGTGTAATAAAAAAAGTAAAACCAAAATTGGAAAACCTGGTAAGTCAAAATACTGCAGCAGTTATAAATGCTGTCACTCCAACTCCTGCCACGATAAAAACAGAAAATTCCCAAAAGGGTTGGTTCGCAAGATTACTAGAAAATATTTTTAGTGTTTTTTAAATTCTACTATCTTTCCCGCTTTGATTTCTATTTTATCTGCTTTTCTTAATTTTTTTAGATAAGATTTTGGCACAATATTATAATGTTTTATTTTATCCAATGCCTTATCTATATTCCAAAGGTCACTTTCTTGCGTTATCCATTTTTTTCCAAAAGTATTTAAATTAAGCAACAGAGAATATTGTCTCAGTGTCTTCCGCCCGTCATCTAAAAAATATTCATGAAAATACGACATCGCCAGTTCGCGGATATTTTTGTAAACCGGCTCGCGATACCGCAAGACCGCGTGATTGGTTTTGGAAAGCGCGCCCCAGAAACCCCGCACCTTAAAAGGAACCACGACATGGTCATAATCTTCTTTTGTCGTCTTCAAATGCATCAGATACGGTATAAAACCATAGAGTGACAAAATATATGCTCCCAACAGGGCTCCTTCAAAACAGTGCGCCCTTCGTGTTCTCAGGGTTAAAATTGGAGATTTTAACATCTCTCCGCCTTTCTCAAAATTAAACTTCAATCTACTCAAAAAATCCTGCACTTTAGCGGGGGTGTTTAGCTTTTTTAGTAGTGCTTTTTCTTTTTTGGTAAACGCCAACACACACTAATTCTAGCAAATTATTATTGAAATTACCTCTTTGAATTTAAAAAGGGAAGTGATTATTTATGCAACTTGTTCCAGAGTACTGCGAAAATATAACCGAAAATATAACCCATCAGGAAGGTGAAGATAATGAGGCCCAAGGTGCGCATGAGATCAAAAGACATCACCGTGAAAGGATTGTTGAGCGAGTGAAGATTGTAAACAAAATTAAGCAATACTTGAGCATAACCAAAAGCTATCAGTAAACCCCAAACAAGGTGAAACAAACCCATGAAAGATCCCACAACCAAAGCAACTTTATTTTTATTCATAAAAAAATATTAAATTAAAAAACATTAATAAATCCGACCTTTGTTGTATTATACTCCTTTTATTCAAACTCAGTGGTAGCGGGAGGCTTGGTAGTCCAATCAAAAAAGACGCGGACAATTTTCGGATGTTTGGTGAGCACACTGGTAATTTCTTCGCAGATTTCTTTACTTAAATAAAAACCTTTCACGGTCATAAAATCAGTCGTCTCTACGGTGCGTACAATAAGAGAATATCCATATACTCGTCCATCGCCTTTCACGCCAACGGTATTTACTCCAAGAAGCGCTACGATGGTTTGCGAGATTTTGTCATAAATATTGCGCTTTTTTAGAATTTCAGCTACTTCATAATCCGCTTCGCGTACAATTTCAAGCAACTCCGCACTAACCGGCACGCTTACTATTCTCAAATACAATCCTGGCCCTGGAAATGGCTGTCTATTTACCAATAATTTATCTAATCCGAACTCTCGTGCAAGTTCTCGCACTTCAAATTTAAAGAAGTCGGACAATGGCATTATTTCTTTAAGGCCTAAATCTAGATCAACGTTATGGTGCGTCTTAATAAGCGCTGAATTCCCCGCACTGCCGGATTCTATCAAGTCAGTCGCAAGCGTTCCCTGCAACATATGAGTTGCGCCGTATGACTTTGCCACTTCACGAAATACCTCTCCATACACTGCGCGAAAATGAGCGCGCTTTTCTTCGGCATTTATGCTCTGGCTAATTTTTTCTACAAATTTATTTTTATATTTATCTATTACTTCTAAATTTATTCCGGCTTTCTTGGCAATCTCTTTCACTTTTTCTATTTCATTCCTGCGCATTCCACCGGTATCTATCATAAATGCCTTTAGTTTATCACCCAGCGCGGGCGCAAGTATCGCAGCTAAAGTGGTGGAATCCACCCCGCCGGACACGCCAATTATCGCTTTTCCCGCGCCCAATATTTTTTTTGTATTCTCTCTGATTTCTTCTATTACATCTTTTTTGTCATAATCTTTTATACAGCCACAAATTTTTACGGCAAAATTATTTAAAATAACATTTTCATCTTCTGTCTGGTCCACTTCCGGGTGAAATTGCACAGCCCAAATTTTTTTCTCGACATATTCCATCGCTTCTATAACGCTGCCCCCTTTGGAAGTTGCCGTAATACTAAAATCTTTTGGAATATTTTTCACCGAATCTCCGTGAGAAGACCAAGCATTTATTTTTTCTCCCAAATTTTCAAAAAGTTTGCTTTTGGGATTATCTTTAAAATTAATTTCCACCGGCCCATACGATTTGCCTGTTTTCACCGCTTGGATGGAATTTTTATCATTGATATACGCAAGCCACTGCATACCAAGACAAATACCAAAAACAGGTACGCCAAAATCTAAAATTTCTTTTGGAATTTTCGGCATATCGGCATCATAAACGCTCGCGCTTCCGCCGGAGAGAATTATCCCTTTCGGCTTATTTTCTCTGGCCCATTCTAAAGACGCCCCAGGCGAAAGAACGATTGAATGAAAACCTAAATAACGCAAGCTGCGCCTGATAATTTGGGTATATTGCGAACCTAGGTCAACGATTAATATCTGGATTTTACTATTTTCCATCTATTTCTTTTTTACTTTCTTTGGTTTTTTCACATCCTTTCGATATGAGTTGTTTCCTTTTCCCATAAAATTTTTTAATTGCTTGAGCAATAATTAACTAATAATTTAACCTAATATATTCTTTCTATAAAATATGCAACGGCAATTTATTGAGGTAGAGTACTCGCCTCGCTTCCGCTTGGGCGAAGCGGGCAAGCTGTTTTTTCAGCCAATTGCTGTAAGGGAATTTCTCCTGTCAGACGCGACCCATCGATAAACTCCCAAGTCGGATAACCGGTGATTTTTTTATCTTTGCAAATTTGTGTCTGCGCGGATGCATCTGGCGTGGAACATTCAACGTAAGGCAATAATTTTTGAGACAAGCCAAAAAGTTTTTTTTGCGCCTGACAATGCGAACACCAGAAAGTTCCATAAAAAACCGCGCCTTTGTCTTTGAGGCAGGTCGCAAAAGTATCATACTTGCCGGGTCCCAGAGGCGTACTGTTTGATTGGAACAATACCGCGGCAATCGTTCCTAAAATCAAAAGACCGACTATTAAAAAGAAAACTTTTTTATTACTCATAGATTGGATTCTATCAATTTAAAAAATCTTTGGCAAGAAAATAATGAGGCCGACAATAATTGCGACAAACACGGACAATAGCACTGCTGCAGCCGCTACATCCTTAGTATCTCTGGCATAAGGATGATATTCCGGTGAAGTTAAGTCTATGTCTATTTCAATAGCCGTATTAAATGTTTCAGAAACAAACACAAAACCAATCGCAAAAACTAACAGAATCCATTCAATATTGGAAATATGAAAATAAAATCCAAAAATTATCACAATAAGAGCTGTAATAACGTGTATAAATAAATGCCTTGTCGTTTTTGAGAAAACATACAAACCCCTAAAGGCATTTAAGAATTTTTCACTGTATTTCACTTCACGCCAAGCTTTTTTTTCTTTTTGAGAATCCATCCCGGTACTAAAATTTTAAATTGTTAATAATATTGATCATTTATCGTACTCAAAAATTTAGTACGGGATAAATATTGTTTTTTATAATATACCATACATTCTATTGATATTGTATATATATCGGCCGTGGGTTTAATTTTAAAAGGCTGCTTGGCGTCATTATTACACTGCCCGGATTGAGAGTATCGTTTTTATAAAATAATTTAAAACCGGTAAATTGTACGGGTTCTTTGTAAATAAACTGCTGATACGTGTTGATTTTCTTCGCTTCCACTCCCCAACCGTCCATATTCATCACAACTTCTACTTCCGGCAGTATTTTAATTTTTTTGTAATTGGTAACCATTTTCTGCGTGTAGCGATGAATAATTAAAATTTTCGGGGTGAGGCTATTTTCTTGCACCAGATTGGCTAAATAATCCGATGTAAAATTTATGTCGGCTGCATCCAGTGTGCCAACAACCTTTCCCGGCCGCAGGCTGCCTTTCATGGAAAATTCCGGGTCAATAGCCAAATGGACTTGTGGCATTTTTAAATATTTTTCCAATAATGGAATTTCCGTCTCTACTTTGGAAAAACCAACCTGAATATCAAGAAAAACAATCGCATTTATTTTGGCCGCCATTGCCAAAATTTTATCTATCTCGGAATTCGGCATTCTGAATCTATGCTTACCGTCATTTCCCGAGCTATTTTGAGCCACAACAGCAATGTAATGAAGCGCCGGAATAACTGGAGTTGCCGGATCAGCAGCATTCCATTTTTCTACTTCAGCATTTAATTTTGCCAACATTTCCGCTTCAGGATATTCTCCCAAAACTCCCATTTTTGTTGAATATAAATTTCCATAATAAGCAACAATGCGATTGAAGGGCAGAATTGCGCCGGGATTGGGATAAACGGTCTTGACGGGCCAAAAATTGAGCTTGGGTGGCGGAGAGGTAGTTGGTTTTGGATTTGCAGGAGGATCGTCGACAATTGCTTTGGAGATTTTTGGTGCGGGATTGTTCGCTAGTTCATTTAGTTTTTTGTCATATGCCATGGTGTCTAATGGTGGAAGAGGCGGGATTATTAATTTTTCACCCTTAGCTATTTGGTCACCTTTTTTGTATTGTATGCTATCGCTAAAAAATCCGGAAGTGTTGAAGAATAAAATAGTTAAAAATATTATAATTATAAAAAAAAACAAAATTTTTTTAATCATTAATTTAAAGTCTTTGTATATAAAATTTATCCAGTACGTAATTTTCTATAACCTCAAAGCTGGGAAAGTATCGCGGAAACGGTAAATTATTCAAATCAAACCATTGCCATTCGGTAATTTCATCGGGCTCCATTACTTTTGCTTCCCCTTCCCATTCATAAGCCAGCAGGCCAACTGTCATAAAATGAGCATGTTCGTTTTTGCAATTATGAACAGAAATAACTTTAGGATTGCGTATTGTGATCCCTGTTTCTTCTTTTACTTCTCGTATTGCTCCCTCTTCAAGCAATTCTCCCCACTCGAGTTTGCCTCCAGGCAAGCACCACTCTCCACTGCTCCGAAAAGCGGAGTCGGCTTTATCGGGATCGGGATGCCGTAATCCCAAAAGGATTTTCTCTTCTCTCTTTAAAATAACTCCAAATCCTGCGCCAACTCTCTTTTTTTCTTCCATCATAACAATAATTATATCATATTCTTTATATTTATAAATTATTCAGTTCATTTTTCAACAAAGGAAAGATTATGCGTTCGCAATTTTGAGACCATTTTTTCGCGTGAATATCCATGAATGTTTTTTGTATTGTAATGATATATTTTCCCGCCATTATAGGCCAAGGTGATACAGTCATGGCCATTAACGCATGATGCGTGAATAACTAAATGTATATCTTTAGGTGATATATCTTGCGCCAGCCACTCCTCTCTTAAAGTTTCTACTAAAGAGACCACTGAGTCTGTACTGTTGGGAAATCCACCCAGAATATTTCGAGGGTCTTCTTTTTTTAATTTTAGAGCCAGCGCTTCAGCTTCTGAGCTTGCCATATCGGTTGAAATAAGTTCAACGCCAGCCTCAGCTGCTTTCTCTTGTTCAGACTGAATTTCCGAAGGCATACCCAATTTTTTCAATCTTGCTTCCCATTCATTTACTGAATTCATTTCCATGTATGCATTATAACAGAAATTGAATTTTGTCACGACCGAAGGCCCTGAGGAACGTAGCAACGAAGTGCTGGCGTTATGGGACAAAGTTGGAATCTTTCTTAATAAATCTTTTCAGGATTCATGCTATTGAATTCCTCTGTCGATGGGATTGGTATTCCGTACCATTTTGGGTTTTCTCTTTCTCCTTTAGTAAAAAGAGTAATATGTGGTATTTGAGTGGGTAAATTAGATTTCAACAAAGAATTAAGTTTTAAATAAAAAATTTCCATGTCAGGCATTTCAACTATATTAATATAAGATTCCCTATTTTCTAATATATTTGGATTATCAACATATCCTGTCTTTTTTATTCGGTAAATTTCTTTTGGTTTAAATTCCCATTTTAAACCTTCAAAAATATTTTTGATTTTATCAAGGACAACTCTCTTTTCTTCTAAAGACAACTTATCTAAAATATTTTTTAACAACTCTCGGGTTGAGCCACTCAAAACAGTTATATGTCTTTTATCTTGTCTTCGGAATCCTTCACCAAGAGCTCTAGATTCAATAACACTACCAGTATTATCATTTTCTAAAAAAAGACCATAAAATTCTTCTTCAATAACTAATTTCATAATCTCATTATAACACTACTTTTACGAGCTGGGTGTTTGGTGCGAAGTTGGAACCCCCATATTAAAGCATAATTTATATAAAAACTGAAAACCGCTCGTACCGACACGGTCGTCAGTAAAAGCGGTCAATGATGTTGGCTATTTATCCCTACTGATCTAGACGACCCGCTGGACGTGTTCCCGAAGGAATTCCTCGTACGTCACGCAATTCCCCATGATTTCGGTGTGGTCGTGACACGGGTTGAAGCGAGCGGGGTAAACCATAGTTGCTTCGGTGGTCCAGTTCCCACCCTTCAGCAGAACGCTCTCGTCGTGAACCCAGGCACGCTGGAGACCCGACGTATGTTCGCGATTGCTGTGTTTGACGAAACGCAGTTTCCTGCTTAGGAAGCGGTTACTTTTCGCTCCCTGGATGATGTAACCTGCGGCTGAGTTTGCCATTGGCATCTTCCTTCTCCCTTTCCTTGTTGAACTAACTGTTGTTATTAGGAACAAATAGCCAAGAATGCTTTACTAGAAAATATTACTATGTCAAGCTGGCTGACATCATCGGATTCGGATATTTTCATACCTTACTCCACAAGGGTTTTAGAGGATAACTTAGTATAACATTTCGAAGCTCCTCGGAATATATAATTTATTTTGGTCTATTTTTTAAATAAGCTTTTAACAGTCTCAATATAGTAATAGTTATATCGCCCAAAATTGATCCTATTTCCTTGTTATATTTATAGTTAAATTCATGAGCATTTTCTTTGCCTGTTGACCTTAGGTATTCTTGGACAGCAGCGTCTGCATAAAAAAATCTAGTTGTGGCTGTATTTTCGCCTATATAATAATATGCTAGTTCGTTTTGTTTTATTTTATCTTTTTTATAAAAAAAATTACAAAAAGCTTTTCGTAGACCCCCTGGCTGATAGTAATGAAAGGCAGCATTATTTCTTACCTCAATTAAATATTGTGTGAAATCTTTAATATTAGTTGTTTCGTTATTAAGAGCAATATCTACAATGTTGTTCCACCTTTGCTCAATATCTCTATTGGTTTTACTTAAAACGTCTTTAAATTCAGCAGAATAAATTATTTCTTTATTTTCTTTTAAAAATTCAAAAAACTCTCGCAAGTTGCTGATGAAAATTTTTCTTGTATGCGTAAGTATCCCTCCAAATTCACCAGAATGCACCGTTCTTTCTTCGAATGGAGGTTTTCTGTATTTTCCAATAACTAATTGCTCAAAAAAGTCCAAATCTTTTAGATCATTAAATACAACAGCAAGAGTCAAGAAAAAGTCATTAAACTTTTCAACTTTGTCTTCTTTTATAAGGCGGGATGGATCTATGTAATTTAATTCACCTTCAAACTCCTCTTTTTCTTCCATATATTTATAACCTCCTCGGACATCAAAACCTACCTCAAGCTAATTAATTTTAATTTCTTCTCTCTTCTCCAACCTTTTATTTGAGCTTCTCGTTTTAAGGCTGAAGATCTATTCGGATATTGTTCTGTATATATTATGCGAACAACTTCTTTTGAACTTGTATAATGGCCTCCCGTTCCATTTTTATGCTCATTAAACCGACGACTAAGGTCGTTTGTTATTCCAGTATACAGTGACTTATCTTTACATTCTATAATATATACAAAATACATATACGCCCTTCGACAAGCTCAGGACACTTCGGCTCGCTTGTATAAAAGGGCCTGCACTGAGCGAGCAAAGCGAGCCGAAGTGCTGGGAGACTTGGATTCGGACCAAGATAACATCCTCCAGAGGGATGTGTCCTACCATTAGACGATCTCCCAATATTTATATTTTACTAAATAATTCCTTAAGGAATTTTCTACCAGAAGCTGATTTTAAATACTTTTCACGTTTTCTGGTTTCTTCTAGATTATCATATTTCTCATTGTAAATCATTATCCACGGACAATGACGTTTAGTATAAAAATGTTTTTTAGAATTGTGCTCCTTTATTCTACGATCTAAATTATTGGTTATTCCCGTATAACTTTTATTAAAAACCGTGCTTCTAAGTATATAGAGAAAATAATTACTCATTTAGGATTTAGACGACCTGCCTCGCGTTGACACGAGTCAAGGCGGGTCTCCCAATGTCATAAACTTAGCATATTTTTTCTAGAATATAAAGGATTTATTTGATATATGGATTACCATATAGCAATGACGCTCGGACATTAAGCAAATAAATTTGCTCATACTCCTCACTTATTGCTACAATCAAACTATGGGAGTTCAAAGAACTAAAAAAACAGAGCAAAAATATAAAAAATTCATAGCCGAAGGATTTTTGGCGGATGAGTGCAATTTATGCAATAAAACTAAATTGATTAAAGAATTTAAACATTGGAAAATCGTAAATAATGAATTCCCTTGGGATCGTATAGCTAAAATCAATCATATGATTATTCCTAAAAGACATATTATTTATGAAGAATTAAATAAAACAGAAAAAAAAGAATTTGAATCGATAAAATCAGCCTATATAGAAAAAGAATACGAGCTTATCGCAGAGGTTACAGAAAGAAAGAAATCCATTCCCGACCATTTTCATATTCATTTAATAATACTTAAGAATTGAATTCCGGCGCGACAACAATGTTATGTCCAAATACATTCATATAACCAGATACATTCTTGCCGGAGGGTTTGCAACAGCTTCTAATCTGGCAATTCTTTTTATTAGCGTTCATTATTTTAAATTGTGGTATTTGACCGGAACCATTATTGCTTTTTGCTGTGCGGTAATAATCAGCTATCTACTTCATAAATTTTCGACATTTAAAAATTATTCAACACATAATATGCACAAACAATTTTTAAATTTTTTTATTTTTGCTTTAATTGTGCTCGGCTTAAATACTTTGTTGATGTACGTTCTTGTTGATATAATTGGTTTTTGGTATCTTTTGGCTCAGGCGTTTGCATCTCTTGTTGTCGCCTGGATAAATTACACCTATTTTAAAGTTATATTCAAAAATATCTAAGACTATGATCAAAAAACCAAAAGTTATTGTTATCCTTCCAGCATTTAATGCCGAGAAAACTCTGAAAAAAACAGTGGAAGAAATACCGAAAGATGTTGTCAGTGAAATTATATTAGTTGATGATGGTAGTAATGACGAAACAGTTGCCTTGGCGCGAAAACTTGATTTAACCGTCTATTGCCATAATCAGAACAAGGGATATGGCGCCAACCAAAAAACGTGCTACCGTATCGCTTTGGAAAAAGGCGCGGATATCATTATTATGATTCATCCCGATTATCAATATGATCCCAAGGTGATTAAATATTTGGTGGGTTTTATTGAAGAAGGATACTGCGATGTGATGCTGGGTTCAAGAATACGATCCCGAAAGGAAGCGCTAGGAGGGGGCATGCCCGCTTATAAATATTTCGCCAATCGCTTTCTGACTTTCTGTGAAAATATATTAAGCGGATATAATTTATCCGAATGGCATACCGGAATGAGAGCCTATAAAAGAGAAGTTTTGGAAAAAATCGATTTTATGAATAACTCCGATGACTTTGTTTTTGACAGCCAAGTATTATTCCAGATTATAGAAAAGGGATATCGTATCGGTGATATCCCGATTCCCGTCAGATACACTGCAGAATCTTCTTCAATTAACTTTTTTCATAGCTTGCAATATGGCATTCTCACGCTTTTTACGGCACTGAAATTTTTTCTTAGAGTCTGTATAAGAAAAATTTTTAAAAAAGACTAGTGATATTTTTACATGATTTGCCAAAATAAAAACTCCGAAATTGTTTTAGAAGCAAAGGGCTACAAGCTCTGTAAATGTTTATCCTGTAAAATAATTTTTGTTCACAGAGATGAACAAAAATTATTAAATTCAAAAGAAGTTTATGATAATTATTATCAAAAGGAAAATGCCAGCAGGTTCGGTATTGCAATTGAGTGGATAGTTAAAGCATTCCGTTTTATGCGCGCTTGTAAAATTTTTATTTTAAGACCAAAAGCTAAGAGTATTCTGGATATTGGAAGCGGCCGAGGATGGATGCTTTATTTTATGAAAAAATATTTCGGATACGAAACAACCGCAGGAACTCAAATTGCCGAGAACGCTTATAGATTTTCAAAAGAAAAGCTAAAATTGGAAATTTATGACAAAGACCTACTTGAATTATCTTTGGGACAGAAATTTGATGTTATAACTCTTTGGCATGTATTAGAACATGTACAGAATCCAGAAAAATACGTGAAAAGAATCTACGAATTGCTAAATGCAAAAGGCTTGTTGCTTATTGAGGTTCCTAATTTTAATTCGTGGACAAGAAAACTAACTCAAAAACATTGGTTAGCATTGGACTTAAAACATCATTTAACTTTTTTCACGCCTTCATCTCTGACTTCCCTGCTTGAAAAGTATAATTTAAAAACTAAAAAAATCAGGACTTTTTCTTTAGAATATTCAACTTTTACTTCCGTGCAAAGTATCGTAAATTTTATAACTGATTCGGATTCCTATTTTTTTGAATGGCTTCAAAACAGAAATTTTAATTTAAAAATAATCTGGCATATTTTTCTTTTTGCTATTTTATTTTTGCCTTGCCTCTTAATTAATTTCTTTCTATATTTTTCCAAAAGCGGAGAGGTAATAACTCTTATCGCACAAAAAAATGATCAACGATAAAGAAAACCAATTTTATAAAACATTCTTGCAATCTTGGCATCCATTTTTCTGGATTGCTTTTACAATTTTATTGGTTTACTCGGCAACGCTTTTCTTTAACGTTGTCTATCTGGATGACAATGTTTTGGTAACGAGTCAGTACCAGTTTAATAAAGATTTATCAAATATTCCCAAAGCTTTCAGCGAGGATATTTTTCGAACACCGTACAATGGTGGAACTTTTTATCGCCCCCTGGAACGGCTGACATTTGTGTTAGACGCGCAGTTTGGAGAAAGAGCTGTTGTTTTTATGTCGCATTTCAGCAATATATTACTGCATATTCTCGCATCTTGCCTGCTTTTTTGGTTTTTATTTAAATTTAATTTAAAAAAAGAAGTGGCATTTTTATTGACGTTAATTTTTAGTATTCATCCCCTAACGGCGCAAACCGTAGCTTTTATTGCCGGTCGGAATGATTCCCTTTTGGCTATTTTTATTTTTCTTTCACTCATTTATTTTCTTAATTTTATACAAAACCAAAAGAAAAAAGACTTTATATGGCATTTCATCTTTTTAGCGCTGGCGCTACTCACCAAAGAAACAGCCGCCGTGCTACCAATTATTTGCGCCATATATGTTTTAATTTTTATCGGTTGGAAAAAAATAATTGAAGATTATAAAACGTATTTAAAACTTGGAGCTGGCTATGTCGGCATTGTGGTTGCCTGGTTTTTAATCCGTATATCGGTTTTGCATAATTTTATAGGCAATGCCGATTATAATATTCTCCTTTCCATTTATAAAAATTTGCCGTCATTAATTCCGGCTATCGGCAAAATATTTTTGCCTCTTAATTTATCAGTCTTCCCTGTTATAAAAGACATGACTTTCTTCTATGGAATAATTTCCCTATTTTTATTGGCAATTTGGTTTATTTTAAGTGAAAAGAAAAATTTAAAACTGATTGTTTTCGGCTTTTCGTGGTTTTTAACTTTTATTCTGCTGACACTAATAAAACCGGTGAATATGGTTCCAGAATTTTCTGAAAACAGAATTTATCTGCCTATGTTTGGATTTATTTTTGTAATTCTAGGTTTGGGTATGATTAAACTTCCAATATTCATAAAGGAAAAAATAAATTATGAAATTAATTGGAAGAAAATTATTCTGTCTATTGGTTTGTTAATGATTTTAATTTTTTCTTCTGTAACAATTTATCGCAACCAATATTATAAAAATGGGTTCAGTTTTTGGAAGAATGCTGTGGAAACCTCACCGAGTTTCGCTTTCAATCATAATAATTTGGGAGCGATGTATTATTTGGATGGCAATGTGAATAATGCGGAAAAGGAATTCAAAACAGCTTTAGAGCTTAATCCAAAAGAACCAATGGCTCATAATAATTTGGGTTTGGTGTATGCTAATCAAAATAAATTAGCCGAGGCGGAAGAGGAGTATAAAAAAGAATTGGAAAATAATCCTTACTACGACAATGCCTATTATAATTTGGGATTATTATATTGGAAAGAAAAAAGATACGAAGAAGCTCTTAGTAACTGGAAAAAAATACTGGAAATTAATCCGAATTTCCAGCTCCCACCAGAAATTTTACAACTTCTTCAACCTAACAAATAAGCAAGAACGGTTCTTGCTTAAAAAACTATTTTTATTTCTTCTTCTTGTTAATGCAAGCTTTGATAAAAGCAGTAAAAAGCGGATGCGGAGCAAGCGGACGAGATTTTAATTCAGGGTGAAATTGGGTTCCAAGAAAAAATGGATGTTCTTTGCGTGAAAGCTCGGCAATTTCCATAAGACGCCTGTCAGGTGAGACTCCGGAAAAAATTAGGCCGGCTTTTTGAAGTTGCTCTATGTATTCCGGATTAACTTCATAGCGATGACGATGGCGTTCGGAAATTTCAGATTTTCCATAAGCAGAAAGCGCGATACTTCCTTCTTTCAAATTTGCCGGATAAGCTCCCAGGCGCATCGTGGCTCCGTACTTTTTTTGTTTCATCAATTCTTTCTGCTCCGGTAAGATGTCAATAACCGGATATGATGTCTGAGGATTAATCTCCGTGGTATGCGCATCTTTCAGGTTCGCAACATGGCGAGCATACTCAACAACGGCCATCTGCATTCCATAGCACAAGCCAAAATATGGAATTTTATTTTCCCGCGCATGCTTGATTACAGCAATTTTGCCTTCAATGCCCCTGCCACCAAATCCTCCGGGAACGATAATACCGTCATATTGATCCAGGTCTTTTAGAGCTTTAGGATTTTTTTCAAACTCTTCCGAATCAATCCATTCAATAACCGGCTTGGCTCCGTGAAAATATGCCCCGTGTTTTACAGCTTCAATAACAGAAATATAAGCATCCGTAAGAAAAAAACTTCCTGTTCCAAAATATTTCCCAACAATGGCAACGCTGACAACAGTTCGGGAGGATTTGACCTTTTTTGCCAGAGCTTTCCATTCTTTGAGATCTTGTTTCCCAGAATGAAGTCTGAGTTTCTTAAAAATAAAATCGCTTAAATGGTCTTTTTCAAAATTTATAGGCACTTCATATATGGATTCCACATCGGGGGCTGAAATTACGCTTCCTTTTGCCAGCCCGCACATAAACTCCAGTTTTTCTTTACGCTTATCATCAATAGGAACTTTTGCCCTGGCCAGAACCATATCGGGATGAAGACCGGCGCTGTTCAAAAAGTGAATAGCATGCTGGGTCGGTTTAGTTTTAAGTTCATTTCCTCCAGCACCCAGAGCTGGAACATGGCTCACAAGAGCAAGAAGAACGCCGTTGGGATTTTCAAACTTCATCATTCGTACAGCATCAAGAAATAAAATATTCTGATAATCTCCAACTGTTCCGCCAACTTCAACAATCACAATATCGGACTTTGTTTTGCGACCGCATTCTTTAATTCGAGAAATAACCTCAAGCGGAATATCAGGCACGACGTGAACACATCTCCCTCCGTATTTCAAATTTCGCTCTTTTTGGATAACGCTTAAGTAGATACTTCCGGTGGTCATATAATTCGCGCCAGACAGATCTTGGTTTAAAAAACGCTCATAATTTCCCATATCTTGATCGCACTCCATTCCGTCGTCTAAAACGAAAACCTCACCGTGCTCGGTGGGGTTCATTGTACCTGCGTCTACATTCACATAAGGATCAATTTTCATAGCAGTAACTTTAAATCCCTTGCCTTGAAGAATGGTGCCAATAGACGCAGCGGCTACCCCTTTGCCTACGCTTGACATCACGCCTCCTACTACAAAAATATATTTTGTTTCTTTTTTTCGCATGTTTATTTATTTAAATATTTTCTGACTGCCAGAAAGCTGGAAATAATCCCTAGGATTATACCTGATAATAAAAGGATTGCAAAAATTTGAAAGAAACTTGAAAGATAGTAATCGTATATATTGATTCCAAGAAAATTGGTCATATTATGTCCCAGCCAAGCAGTCGCCGGCCAAAAAAGAAGCAAGGTAATGAGCGTCGCGATAACGCCATAAATCGCACCCTCAATCATAAAAGGCCCGCGCACGTGCATTTTGGAAGCGCCCACCAGGCGCATCACGCCGATTTCTTCTTTAGAGATAAAAATAGTCAATCGAATTGTATTAAAAGTGATGATAATAGAAATAATTACCAAAAGCAGCGTTATGAGAAAACCAAGTTTTTGGGCACCGGATATTATGGTATTTAACCGGTCAATAACTAATTTATTTTGATGATAATTTACTTTATCCACGATAGAAGCCGAGCCTAAAATGAGCCTATTGTCCGATTTCATAAAATTCGCAATGCTTTCGTATTGGGAAACCTCTTTGGCTTTAACATTGAGGTATGCACCGAGCGGGTTGTCGCCTATTTCATCCAGAGCTTGAATCGTCGGGTAGTCATTTTGGTGGCGACTGCGGAAAAGTTTTAATGCTTCGTCCGCGCTAGTATAGGATACTTGCGCCACTTCGGGCAATTGTTCCAGAGAGGATTTTAAAAGCATGATTTTGTCCTCGGGCGCGCTAACGGTAAAATAAATCGTTACGTCCACTTTGTCTTTAATTTGATTGAGAGAAAAATGCAAGACCGCCTGTAAAAAAATAATGAGAGTAATGACCGAAAGAGTAATCGTCACCACTAGAACGGCTGCCCAGGAAACAATCCCGCCTCTTTTAAAGTTCAGGAATCCGGCTTTTATAATTCTTTTAAATGTAACTAAAGCCATAATTGTAATTGTACCATATTACTTGCTATGCTTGGTATCCCTGATAATTTTCCCATTTTCCATTGTAATTACTCTTTTGTTAATGGATTCAATTACTCCGCGATTGTGCGTGGTTAAAATCACTGTCGTGCCAAGATCATTTATTTTTTTCAAAATCTGGACTATTTCATGCGTGTTAACCGGGTCCAGATTCCCCGTCGGTTCATCGGCAATAACCAGCTCGGGTTGGTTGATAATCGCCCGCGCTATCGCCAGACGTTGCTGTTCGCCTCCCGACATTTGGCTTGGAAAATGAAAAACTCTGTGGCTTAAATCAACCAGTTCTAAAACATGCGGAACATCGCTTTGTATTTCTTCTTCTGTTTTACCGACGGCTTCCATCGCAAAAGCGATATTTTCATAAGCGGTTTTGTTGGAAAGTAATTTGTAATCTTGAAATACCACGCCGATACGCCGGCGGAGTTTGGTCAAATCCTTATTTTTCAATTTATGCACATTGATTGATTCGAAAAAGACCGTGCCCTCGGTCGGAATCTCGTCCGCCAAAATCATTTTCGTGAGCGTGGTCTTGCCGGCGCCGGAATGCCCGACAATGGAAATGAATTCTCCCGATTCAACCGTAAAGGTGACATCAAGAAGCGCGGTCGCATCTTCATAAATTTTTGAAACATTATTAAAATAAATCACTTACTTATCCTATCACAAATTTTTCTCCGACTCAATGAAAAAATCCAGGTTGCCATTTAGAACCGCA